>Ga0307379_10000678_pt1 | contig 56108 bp, 79 predicted proteins | sample UN2MG_FD_202237 | JGI IMG/M metagenome (GOLD analysis project Ga0307379, IMG submission 202237) | Soil microbial communities from Risofladan, Vaasa, Finland - UN-2 | ecosystem: Environmental > Terrestrial > Soil > Coastal area > Acid sulfate soil | place: Finland: Risofladan, Vaasa | collected... | reverse complement strand
GATAAAATTGGTTGCTGAAAGGGACGAAAACGGCCATATTGTCCCATTCATATCGAGGGTCAGAGGTTTGGTATATCCATCCACCTGGAACTCTCAATACACACATCCATTTACTAAGTGACAGTTCTTCGTGCAGCTTTAACTGATAAATTGATTTCTTTTCTTCGGGCATGATTAACCTCCAATCTTCGTTCCGAGCCATATAAAAAACATGGCTATTGCCGTCCATTTGCAGAGCCACCACATACAATCAACCATCTCAACATTCTCTATAAATTTGTCTCGATAATAGTTCATCTCCTTTTCCTTATGAAAAACAAATGCACGCTGTAATCGCTATTATAAAATCAAATAACATAGCTATAAGAATAGCACTACCTGCTTCTAATATTTCAAGGGTTGGGGTGACTTTAAGCCACAAATATATTGATATTCCTAATGCTAAAGTTATCATTTCTATCTCCAAAACGGCTCCGGGCATCCTATATTGCAGTTTCCTAATTTAACGCTCAAAAAGGTGTTAATTTAGTTTAGCCTCCCTTGCCTTGACTTTGGCAACGCCCCGAAGCCGGTTATCGCCTTTCGGCGGATTCTCTCTTAAGTTGTCAAATCGGCATCCTCAATAATTACTGACCATTTGCCTTTTAGTGGATGATGCAGTTTTGTTGCCGTGGGCCACTTTTCTTTAACCATTGCCTGAAGCTTTTCTTCGGCTTCGTTATAAAACTTTGCCCCTTGTGTCATCAAAGTTAGACCTGTCTGTTCATTTGTTATTTCAGACTCTAAAAGTTTTTTTTCTTCGCTATTCAAAAAGATTTTCTTCTTCATTTTCACGTCCCTTTCTTTAATAACGATTGGGGCCAAGAGTCATCCATGACCCCATCAAAGCCGGTTACTCTCCACCGGCAAGTCACGCCTTGATCTTTGAACCCGTATGGTCTAACGCGCGTTTACTCTACCCCGGCGTTCGGATCGACTATCGTGAGCCGCCTTTCGGCGGATTCTCTCTCAAGGATGTACCTCGGTTGCATTAACAAGATTGACTTCTCGCTTGAGAATATATTCTCCTGCTTTTGTTACGTCTTCTTGGTCTGCGATTTCACTGGCTTTTTCTCCTGCAATAAGAAATTCCTCATCGCCATCTTTTTCTTTTTTCACATAGATTTTCTTTGGTAACTTCATTTTAATTCCTTTCAATAACGGGGTTGACCTATTCGCGCTTCAGTCAACCCCTTTCAAATAAAATTAGTATCGTGAACCGCTTTTCGGCGGAGTCTCTTAAGTTGTCAAAAATTTACAAATTCACCTTCTTCGGTAATACCATAATAGCCCTCAATTTCTTTTAATCCGTGTGAAAGAGCTAAATTGTGGCAAATCTTTCGTGCATCAACCGTTTTTTGGTCTTTTGTTATTCCTTGCATAACAGAAGTAACCATCATTACGTCCCCAGGCATCCACCCTTGACATGCTAATGCCCGCAAATCTTTAATTTCATCTTCTGTGGCAAATACTTTTGTATGTATCATGTCTTGTCCCTTTCTTTAATAAAACGATTGGGGCCAAGAGTGCCCCGACCGAGTGTGTTCTCAATAAAGCCAGATTCTAAAAAAACAGAATCTGGCTTCGGAGGAGGGTGATGATAAGCTTAAAAAGGGGGGCCGAAGTGAAAGTCAAAGAGGGTCTTTATATAGTCAGAAATTGTACTCCGCCGATGACATCCGTGTTCTTCGGCCCATCCCTGAGATAATCCGCCTGAGCCGAGGAGATTTTAAGGAAAGCTCGAAGCGGGTTATTTGCTGTGTCCGGGCAGGATTCCCCAGCCTGCTACGTCTCTGCCTTTTTTGGCATCAGTATTAGTAGTTTCTGATAACCTCAAGCATTATCTCATATCTCTAAGCCACCGGCGCTACCACGCCGCCGGACACATTCAAAAAAGCTTGTCACAGCTTGGTCGAACCGTTATACTTTACTTTTTGACCCTACCGTTTGACTGGGGGTCAAGAGGTCGCCGGATCATTCCCGGCCGCCCCGATTGATGTTTGTGCTCGTCGGCACACGTCGTCGCGGACGGCTGCATAGTACTCCATTGTCGTCTTAATATCGGCGTGTCCGGCGAGCAATTGTACTTCCTGCGGTGACAGTTTCGGATTCTGGGTCCAGTGGGTAATACAGGTCCGTCTCAGGTCGTGAAATGTCCTGTTAAGACTTATTCTGTCTAAAGAAGGAAGTAATGTGTTTGCTCTTTCAATGATTCGCTTAAACGGTTTGTTGAAATTCTCATCTGGATTGATTCTTCTTCTGTAATTTAACGGTCTTTGCCGCTGCAATGTCCAGTGACGTTTCTCCGAGAGAGTTAGATACTGCTGTCCTTTTAGAGAGGGAATTATCTTACTGACTATCAGATTATAAAACATCGGGACTAATGGTACTATCCGATACTTTTTATTCTTCGGCCAGTATTCCCAAGTCTCTGCGGTGTCGCGTTTCGGCTGGATTGCTATTTCGCAATCGTCGAAGTTAATATCATCGAGGGTCAGATTCAAGACTTCCGAACGTCTCGCGCCTGCCGTTACCGCAGCCAAAATTCTTGCCTGCCAAATATCGTTGGACACCGCAAGCATGGCTTCGATTTGACATGGCTTGTAAACGTGAATCCGCTCCAGGGGTACGCGGAACTTCCGAACTCCCTCGAACGGATCGCTTGCAATCCAGCCCTGGCGTATCGCCCATTTGTAAATCGGGCGCACCATTTTGACATAACTGTTTACCGACACTTTCTTTCGGGTTTTAAGAAGATAAAGCTGATACTTGTTTACATCAAATTCGTCAACGTATTCAAACAATCTTTCTATCTCCTCAAACAACCTAACTTTTGCCTCTCTCGTCGATTCCGCCAAATCCATTGACTCGGCAGTCTGCATGTACTCCGAGACGAGATTATTCGTGCTTAGTCTCATAGATACCTCCGTTTCTACGGCGACCAAACTGTGACGGTCGCCATAATAATAAGACAAGCACGCTACGTCAAGCTGCGTAAGCTTAAATATTTACTTGTAAAAGAGCTATAATTGCTACTCCGGCATAGGTTTTGCTTTTTCCCATGTTGCATCTTGAAACCATTCTGACATTAAAAAAGCAACTCCGGCCTCTTTGTGTCCGTGGGGCGGTTCAAATGAACCCATTATTGCCTTTATGTGTTTAAGGGCCTTGTTTTTATCGACATCCTGCTTTGGTTTAATTTCAAGATTCTTTACGCCCAAAAAGAACCAATCATTGAACAGTTTGTTCCACAAGGTATCTCCGTGTTTGTATTCTTTTGGTATTTCATCATATTTGGGCATTAACTCCATAGCGCGAGAACCAAAAGCTATTTCCGCAAATCCAACTTCTTGTATTTCAAACATTATTTATCCTTTGTAAAAGAGCTATATTTCTTATTCCTTAGCGAATGCTTTTTGGTTCTTGAATAACTGGCTTATGGCGCCATAAGCCAGTTTCAATTCCTTTGGTAATTCCCCCTTGTCGTGAATTGTGCCGATGATTTCATCCTTTTCTTTGTTCTCGGCGGTCAGGCGGTCGATTTCCTTTTCATAATCCTCTCTGCACTTTTCACAACCAGCGAAGGAGTCTTTCAACTTGACATTCTCGGCGGTGAGGCGGTTGATTTCTGCACAAACCGTTGATATCATGCTCCATTCTTCTATGGTTGGTGAGTATCCTGTTTCCCTTCCTTCCTGAATGGCCGTTTGTATTATCAATCTTACTTTTTGTATCAACTCCGCCGGCTCAGACTCAGCTTCGAGCATGGAAAGTAGATTATTAAAACCATCCTCCATCATCCTGCCATAGCCCAATGGTTTCATACGGAATGTCTTTCTTAAATCAATTATTATATCTTTCATTTTCTTTATGCTGCTCATGGCTTGGCCTTCGTATGGAACTACTTTGTGACCGTCAAGTTTATATTTACCAGTTTCCATGATTAAGATTCCTTGTTCTTCATTTTTGTTATTACGCCGCGAAGGGCTGAATTTGAGCGGTTGGCTGCATCTTCACGACTTCTGGCATCCTCTAAATATTGCTCAGTTCTTTTTAGTTTCTCCGCGTCCGTTTCACCTAAATAATGTTGAACATGTCCATTCGGGCAATAGAAGTCGTTTTTGCACTTAATTAACCGTTCATGATGGCTTGCGGTTATCCAAAAAGTAATATTACATTGGCAACAAGTCTCTTGTACTATATGTATTTCCATGATTAAGATTCCTTCCTGCAAAGTGCCCGAAATTCCCTTATGGTCATGTTGCCCTTATTCCAATCGGGAAAGGCTAATTGAGTGAAAATGCCGATATGACCAAACCTTCTATCGCCGCCAAGACTTTTTATCCATGAAGGCTTTGCATAGCAGACTTTGATTGTGTGGTCAGTATTGTGCTTTCTATTCAAATAATTCTTAGCTTTCTTTGCGGTTGTTTCGCTTAAGTATGCGTACCAACCACCATATCTTTTATGGAGATATTTGGCCTTATGTATTCCCGGCATCCATTCATTTACATAAAACCAACCCGTACAATCCGGCGTACAAACTTTCCAAACACGGATGTACCCCCGCTTTCGGGCTAAATCCTTTATTTTGTCAGCTTTATTTTTGGATAATTCGTATGCGAGACACATTTTTTTCTTGACTTCCCTTATCTATTTATACTTTCTCCTTTTTGGGAAAAATCGTCTTGCCGTCCCAGGGACAATCAGGACATTCCTTGCGATGGAGTTCTTCAAGCTTGTCCATATTATTAACTATCGCTTCTTTGAGGACTTTGTACATTGCGCCATAGGCTTTGTTCGCTTCTTCGTAGGCTTCGAGCGCTTCTTCGCGGGCTTCGCGCGCTTCTTCGCAGGCTTTGTACGCTTCTTCGCGGGCTTTGCGCGCTTTGTTGTGGGCTTTGTACGCTTCTTTTACTTCTTTCGGCAAGTTTTCCATTTTTTCTGGCTTGAATAGTCGCAATCTTGTATCGACTTCATTTGCCGGTTTCCTGTTTATAATGTAATTGATACGTTCCTGCTCATCGTATACGTACTCAAATAATTTATTATGATGACAATGCCGATATATTCCTGATTTTTTTTCCATTTTTTTCTTGACTTCCCTTAATCCTTTTGTTAAACTACCGTTATGTGCCTAAAGCCGTACATTATTGGCACGGATGCCACTAATTACGTATCCAGTGGCGCAACCACCCGAATCCGATAAGACTCAGGGTTATTACAAATAATATTCTCGCTAACATTTTTTTTTCGCTCCTTCTTCATTTTTCTCTTGACTCCCTTCCTTTCTTGTGGTAAAATCTTTGTTAGTACGGAAATCTGTTTATTTTGTCAGGCGGTAAATCAATATCGCCGCAATCGTGAAAGACAAAAATGACACACCTGATAATAGATAAATCGCTAACTCAAGCATTTTGCGCCTCCAGAGAAAAAAACAGCCCACCCGTTTTGAAGTGTTCTTGCGACAGAATACGGAAATTAGGGTGGGCTGGAAGAAACATTGAATTTTGCCCAAATTGCGAATTTTTTGTGTCTTGTGTATTCTGCCGCATTGTAAGTTTCCTTAACTATTCACTTTCTATCCTTATGTTGTGTGCATTTTACCCCATCGTATATAAATTGTCAAGACAAAAATATAAATTTATTGAAAATTACCGGTTAATTTATTTATATTTATATAAGTTGTAATATGTAAATCTATTGGTAATTTGTAGTTATGGCTTATCGTAAAGGTACAAAGAATTTTTACGCAGAGGTCGAATCTTCTGTAAGAACTGCTTTCCAGAAGCAGTGGAAAAAACGCAAACAAAGCAATAATGATGCTACGACAGCAGCCCTGAAACTTTGGCTTAGTTTGCCGACGGAAGTTCAGGCCATGCTAATTTCATGTCCAGAGATTGATGTTCAAGATGTATGTCAGCATCTTGGTCATCGCCTTCGAGAAGCTTTACACAAAACCTTAACTCTCGAAGAACAATATCAGAACACTCCGGCGGGAGAATAGTTAGGAGGTTAGTGATTTCATTAAATTTATCTCTTTGAAAGTCAATAATTTGGTTATGATTTGTTCTTTTCATCATTTTCCTCAACATTAAAGCTAATGTGCTATAATAACAAAGTGCCATCATAGTGACAAAAAGTAAAGAAAAATGTGCTTGAGAAAATCCTTACAAACGAAAGTTTTTAACGAAGTTATTGACGCCTTAGGCGATATTCCAGCCGAGGATGCTACCGAGCAGCAGAAGCAGTCTTATCGTTTGTGCGTTGAAGTTCGGGACGAAATAATCAAAGGAGAGGAACATGAAAAACATATCGAATAACATTATCGGGATTTTTTTAGGTTTCGCATATTTTATTGTAATTATTCTTGGTAGTGTTGCTGGCATAATCAGAATTGTAAAAGACTTCAATTTTGAGAGTGGCCTAAATAATTTTTGTGCCTTTATGATAGCTTTAGTCATTCTGCCGATTACGGTTCTTGCCGGCCCATGGTTCGCCATTATAAAATTTGGAGATTGGCTACCTTTGTTATTGATATATGGCGGTGGATTTTCTTCTATAATCATTATCGGATTTGCTCATCTATTCATTAAAGAGAAAGAGCCGGAAATGCCAGGCTTTTTGTAAAAAAGGATTATGTTAAGATGATATTGAAAATTATATATATTTCAATAAGCGTATTCATTATATTGATATTCTTTAAGCTTGTACGTTTTGTGTGGAAACACTGGGATAACTTCTAAGCAGTGATGAAAAAACTCTTTTGCACTATTATCATTCTTTTCGTTGCCGGCTGTACTGATAATATGACACCCGAAGGGGCAATGGCTCTCCGTAATTTTGATACGGAAATGCGGCTACAGCGAGTCGAAAGGCAAACACAGAGAATTGAGCATCAACGGTTTACTGAGAGTCTGGGCTGGCCGTAGTCTTTTTGCCTATGAAAATGTCGATAAAGGTCTGGCATACAATCCCTACACCGATAAGGCCGGCCACAAGAGCCGCCATGCGAAACTCGGCGATGTCCTTAACGAAATATGCCCCTGAAATAGCCATTAACATCTTTTTCGAGACATCCATTTCTGATAAATTCGGTAGTTTCATTTTTTCACCTTTGGAATAATCTGCTTATAAAGTTTCTTGAGTTCCATCGTTTGCGTTTCTAAATCCCCGATTAGCAGCCATGTATTTGTCTCGTTTTCTTCCGAATCGCTCAATTTGGCAAACCTATCGAGGATTTCATCGCATATTTTAATGTTTTCCTCTATTGCATTCATTTTCTCACTTCCTTGAGAATCTCAGCTATGTTCTTCTCCATAGTCGTGATCTTCTCTTCAAACTTTATCCTATGCTCGTTATTCAATTTGACGTCCGGCTCCATTTTAACGACCTTCTCGCTGAGCATACCATAAGTCACTGCCGCTCCAATAATTACAACGATAAATCCTCCTATCACCGCTATCATCTTCCAAGTCCCGTTTTTTTTAGCCATTTTGCTTTTCCCCTTTATTTCATTTCTTTTTCTACATCAACTGTCACTAAGCCATCCTCTTTTAGTTCCTTCAAAGTCTTGCCCTGATTTAACTTGACTTGTGCCGCTTCCGCCCGTGCAAGGTCTTTGGCTTCTTTAATAATTTCTTCTATCATCTTGCCCTTGCCTTTGTCGTCTTTGCGGAGATAAGACCGCTTCTGTATCAACTTGAACAAATTCTGATAGGCCAAACGTCCCGCTTGTCGCCAAAGGATAGTGTTTTCTTCCTGTGTTAGGATTTTATAACCATCCCTATTGCCAAGTTGGGTCGGAGCTACCTTAACATCTTTGTCCCAAAGTCTGCGGATCTCATCGACTACAACATCCTGCCTTATCTTGGCCGGGCGCGTGGCGTCTATCATTACCTCTAAAGGATTGCCCCCGTAACGTGGTAGGTCCTGACCGAATACATCAATTCTCTCTTCTAAAGTCCTTCTCGCGACTGGAACCCTTTTAACTGCGGCTTGCCACGGTCCCTTATATGTCCTTTCCGTGTAGTCTGTAGCCGAAGCAATATCAGAGAGAATAGTAGGCACAAAAGAACCGGCCATACTTGAAAAGAATCTATCGAACGAACGCTCCGGGTCTTTCATTGCATCTACGGCCCGACTCATTCCTATAACAAAAGTCTGCTCACTGAATGACTTAGCACCTCCCGACAGGGCCGTTACAATCGCTTCCGATGGACTGCCTGATTCCGTTAGAGCCTTCTGGAAAAAACCACCTATAAGAAGGACATTACCTATCGGGCCTAAAACATAAACGCTTCTCCACTTATCACCGATTTTAACAGCAAACGGTTTCTTTCCTTCCAGTTCCCACAGCTTACGTTCCCGTTCTCCCTTGGGGTAATCAAGTGTCATAAGACCCTTAGTAAAAAGCAATGCGCCAATAGCTAATGCAGGAATCCCTACTCCTGCCCTGCCAACGGCATGAACAAAGTCGCGCTGATTAAACTCGCCTTTATGTATCTGGGCCATTACCTCTTTAATGGGGCCAACTGGCGTGTAATTGATAATCTGCATAGCAACAGCAGAAGGCGTTCGACTAAACGGAACCGTCCAACGTGCTATCGGCGCTTTTTGTATGGCCCTTGCTATATCGCCGAGAATAGTCCTGTTCTGAAAGACTGCTATTTCCGCATCGTGTATTCCATTTTCCAGCATATCCTGTGTCGGAGTTTTTCTCGCTTGTTCTACAAAGTCCCGGAGTTCCTGCCCTTTCAATCCTTTATTTCTGCCCTGGGCAATCGCCTGGCTGCGAATAGAACGCGACATCGCTCCGTAAAAGAACGGCTGATCTTCCGCTCCCATAATATGAAATATCGTTTCTACGTATACCTGCTTCAACTTACCGGTTTTGGATTCTCCGAAATTGACTGGCTCATAATCGAGTTTCTTTTCTAATCCCCGTTCATCAATTCCGGTTTTAAGATACTCCCATCCCTTTGACCAACCCTTTTTCATACCGCCGGGTATTCCTCTAACCGTGAACCCGACAGTTCTTTCTCCTGTGAATAATGAAGCAACTATATCAACAGGAGTAGCGATAACATCTTTAGCCGTTTCAGTTAAGGCGTGGGTAAGGTTGCTCAGTGTATTGAGTCCGCTGGTTTTAATACCGGTAAGAAGTCCGGCCCTCCAAAGAGCAAAGGCTCTATCAGATAGTGACGACTTCTCCGCACGCTCTTTGGCTATCTTGCCCATTTCAATTCCGAAATGTTTTTTAATCATCTCGACTTCACGAAGAGTAATCGGAATGCCGTCAATCAACTTGGCGAAGGCTTCTTTCGTTCCAACGACTTCAAAGTATTTCAACTTCTTACTCTCGCCTATAGACCGAAACGCATTGTCAACTGCGCCGGGGGATGCCTCTTCCATAACGCCACGTATAGACTCATATCTCGCATTGGATAGCGGCCCTTTGAGAAGTCCGGTCGAACGGCCAATAGCTTCTTCGGCACCCATTTCACCCTTCTTAAGAGTTGATTTAAGAGTACCGGCAGCCGCACCTACCCTTTTTCTTAGCTCGGCCTTGCGCTCCGCTTCGACTTTAGGCCGGATTTCAACGGCATCTTTCAAAGCCTTATTTATCTGAGTGATAGGTTCAACTCCACCAAGAATGTCTCTTACCTTCCCCTTCGCCTCGGCGGGGGCTTGCTTGGCCTCTACGGTCGGGGCTGCCTCTTTTATCGGCTCTGCGGGAGGGGTGGGGGTGAGTTCTGATGGAGCCATACCAATATATCTGAGCATATCTGTTGGTAATGGGTCTGTTTTGCCCCATACTTTTTGGTATGCTATTACTTCTGCCGTTAAATCTCTAAATTCCGCGCCCCCACGTTCTACAAGATTGATAGCATCCGCCATATTTTTCTTGAATTCTACTCTTTTTTCAGAAGTATCTAATGATTCCGCTAAACTCAAACTAACGTCTTCTGGACTTATAGGGATTTCTGCGCCCGGCGGCATATCTTCAAGAATAGCATCATCTCCCGTTCTGAGGTATTCCTGCCAAATTCGTAAGGCTCTTTGGGCATCTTCTGGTGTTTGCGCTACCACTTCCCCCTCTACGGTCGGCTCTGGTACTTTTATCGGCTCTACGGGCTTGGTAGGGGCTGGAATGGGCTTTGTGGGGGCTGCTTTAACAACCTCTGTGGGTTTCTTAGCTAATCTTATGGCTTGCTGTTCTACCGTTTCGCCCGGAAGCAACTTTGGCTTAAATACAATCTTCTGGCCTCGAAAAACTATGTCCTGCGGTTCGCCCTTAATAAGAGTATCTCTTGCCTTAACAACACGCTCAAATTCTGCTTGAAATCCTTTAGCTTTGTCCGGGTGATACTTTCTAAACAAATCACGAGCCGCAGACTTTATCTCATTTGTGGAAGCCCCTTCTTTTAATCCGAGCAACTTTAACGCTCTTTGATGTTCCGTAGGCGTTAGTTTCGACCATGCGCCCTTAACTCCTGAATGAACGAGACTAAATATCGCCCCGATTGCCATATCCCTCAAGACAGCCTTTGGTCCTTCGTAACCATATTCCGCTTCTGTCGGGTCTATTTTAGTAGAAGCATATTTAGCAACCTGTTCACCTACGGCTGCCGCACCAAATAATTTAGCACTTTCAAAGGCTTTATCTAAAACTGTAATGTCTTTTGGGGTATTACCAATTATTCCTATCTTTTGGGCTATTGGAGCTACTGTTCTTAATCGACCTACAAACTCCGCAATCTCTCCAACTGACTTTTGAAATCCCGATGGGTCATATCCACCCGCCCAATCCATAGCCTCATCAAGAGTCATATTCTTTACTTCATCGACCCACATATCATCGGGGGTAATTCTCTTTATCGCCGCCCACATCAAATCGGGAGCGCCAAGAGTCATGCCCTTACTGAATTTCATAAAAGCCCGCAGAGGAGCACTCATGCCAATATCGAATGCGCGAGTAATCTTTTCTATCCTATCGGCGTTAGGGGGCAATGGTTCCCGTTTGCTTACAAAAAAGTCCTTAAACTTTTCCCACCGACTCGGCGTGTATGCAACAAGACTCATTGGAGCTTTACTTGGCGGTCTCTTTTCCGGCTTATCTGCCAACTGTTTGTAATTGGTATCAACTTCAAATACCGGAACTCCCAAATCATAGGAAATATCTACCGTCTCCTTTATCTGTTTCTCTTCTTCGCGAGGATCGGGAATTGCAGGTTCGTCAAGAACAAAGCCTTCGGGTAATTCAGGCTCGTCAAGGACAAATCCTTCTGGCAATGTTATTGTATTGGTATCCATTCCGTACCGTTCCAACCTATCCTTTCGCCCGTTTTGGGATTAGTTGCCGTTCTTAGAATACTCTTCTTTCCCCCCGGCTTAATAAATCCGCTCGGTTTTAACTTACTATATAGCGGGCCTTTGATGACATTCTCTAAAGCTGTTTCCAACGTCCCGTCTTCGTACTCCCGTTCGAGTTGACGCCCTATCCGTAAAGCGGCTTCCTTCTTTTCCCGGTCTGTCCAATCGGGATTGTTTGTAATGGTATCCTGCAGAAGTCCCAAACCCCTCTGTGTGGCGAATTGGTAAATATCGGGTTCGTCTTTTTCTTCGGCTATATTATAATTTATTAAAGCCTTGAGATTCTGGGCAGCCGCCGAGTCCTCGAAGGCTTTGGCGGAACTCTCATTGCCGTTATATAAATCAAGCAGATATTTTTCCTGAGCTATTGCGTAGCCGTCTTTCTTGCCGGTGTAATCTCGTATCTCTTTTTCGCTCCTTACTTCCCTGTCTAATATCTTCTGCCTGATTTCGCCGAACCTGTCCCAACTCTGGGTCTTCGTAAACGGATTCTCGCCCGTAGTGTTTATAATACTAAAAGCGTTCTTATATTTATTAAGGGCGTTCGTATGCCAGTCTGCGCCGAGTTCGTGACGGGCGGAGTTAATCTTGTCTATACCGGACTTAAAATCATTGGCAACTGCAAAGTCACGTGCCTCTGATTCGACTTCGGCCTCCCGTTTTTCTCTTAGAACTTTGGCCTCATATTCGTTTATGTTCTTCCTGATCTCAAAGTCTTGCTTCAGCTTCGCTATATCTTCCGACCCGTAAAGCTCCCGTTCGGCATCGGGGATATTAAGGCCGGTTTCCTCTACGAATGAATTGGGATTATTGATATACTTCTCATCGCCCAACTGGAGAAGGTAGTCTTTTATCTGGTATTGGAATAATTGTCTTGTATTGAATTGTAATTGCTCATCGGTGAGGTATCCGCCTTCGTAAGCGTCCTGAGCATTGCCGTAATTATATGCAAGACTGTCGGCGAGGTCATCTGTATTTATCCAGACTTTAGAGGTCATCGCGTTCTTGCGTCCGGCCTCGTAATTGACGCCTACGTTCCTTTTGTTCTCATCCTGTGCCCAATCCGCTACCCATGCCCGCCATTCCGCTTTTTTAACGATAAGGTCGTTAGTCATTGCCGATTGGGCGCGGTCAAGTGAAGTCTCGGTAAGAACGCTCTTTTCTATATTGGGATATTCGTTATCAAAAGCCTCAAGTGCCTTCTCTGGATTGTCCTGAAACTCCGAAAGGCGGAGTTTAAAACCTTCCCACCCCGATATTTCCTGCGCACCGGCTCTTGCTATCTCGTTTTTGAATTGTATGTTCTCTTCCTCTTGCTGTTCTTCCCTGCCGATAGCCGCCATCGCCCCGGCAGCCTGCATCATCGACCGGCCAAAACCCGCCATCGCCGCGCCTTCACTTCGATATGTACGTCCACTAAATACGTTTGCCATAATCTTACCGGAATAATAGTTTGCCGCCGCCGGATTTAAATGTACTTCCGAATTGAGCACCACCGCTTAATAGACTTGCACCCGCACCCCAATAACCAGCCCTTTTTGCACTCCTGCCCCTGCGTTTGAGTTCTTCGGCCTCCCGTTCCAAAAAGCCTATCCTATGGCCCGTCTCCAAACCCATATTCGCTATTTTCTGTGTGTACATCGCGGATATTCGATTCCTTTGGGTCTTTACAGAACCCGTACCTTTGACACCGGCTTTTGCAGCAGTGGCCCTTGCCGAACCCATTGCATAAGACCGCTCCTGTGCGAGTCCGTGTGCTTTTTCGCCCGCCGCTGTTTTAAGTACGGCGGCCTCATATAGCCTCTCACGGGCGGCGTCTCTGGCCTGCCTGTTGACTTCCCTGCCCTGCATGATAGAACCCGCCACGCCCATGCCCGTACCGGCGATCATCATTCCGGCTGTTGCTAACGCCATCTTATTACCTCACGAATATATTGTTCTTCTTTACGAATCTCAGATGCTGAAGGAAATTCTCGCTCTTCGTATCCTCGGCGTAGATTTTATAAAGTTTCTCTCGACGCTGGATTTTCTCTAACTCTTTTTTAATCTTACGCATTACCATCAAAAGGTACTTTTCCTTAGCCTCATCGCCGAGTACGAACCACGCCTCGGCTACCCCGTATATCCTCACACCGCCTGAAGCCAAAGGCCTGTTACCGTCACATAAGGTAAAGCCCGGCCCTGATATTTGATTCAATTGGGCTAATTCGGCGCACATCCTGTCGCCGGTCAAAATCACGGCGTCTGTCGGTAGATATGGTTTTAATTTAATCACTTGTTACCCCCATTTTCGGATATATTGCCCTCACGGTTAGAGGCACAGGCTCCCATTCCCACAAATAGACTATCGGCTCGCGCGTAGTGCCCCACAGGAAAGAACCTTTTTTGTATTCGGTCACAAGGTCGATCCTCGTTGCGAAATCGTCTTTACTAAAAATCCAGTCGGTACTGTTAGTCCTGTCAACCCCCACGTGACAGCCTAAAGACTCGTAGAAGTCTATTGTAATATCCATTATCCTCGCCTGCTGGCCGGTACTCAAACCGAAGTTGGTCTCCGTGACTAAGGGAAAAGACTCATAAGTTGAATAATAGTTTATACCGGCTATTACAGTCTCGTATTCCGCACCTAAATCCAAGACACCGTTGGCATCTACAGTATAAACTCCTATCGGTCGGCCATCGGCGTAAACACATACTTCCATACCAATAGCATGATCCATGCCGCTCCATGTATTAGGTTCGCTGTCGCCAGGCTCGCCAGGGGTAGTCACTTCATCCAAAACCCATATCGTATCGAAGTCCCAACCGGCGGCCTCGTAGTTCGCCTGTGTCTGCATCCATGTCGTTATATGGCCAACGGCATAATCATCTTCGTCTATACCTGATGTCTCTGTATCCCAGAATATTGCAGTATCGGTTACAGTAACAGACGTCGTAAGCCATCCGACCAAACCTTTGGAATAATCTCCCGTTGGGATTTGACTTGTATATCCCGAACCTGTCGCCGTATCGGTCTGGGCATCGTAGCAATTCGTCAATGTGTATGTCCCTAATTTTGCTATACTTCCCAAAAAGCCGCTAACGCCCAAATCATCATCGTTCTCGTTCAGTGTCTCGATTGTTATACTGCCCCAGGCATAGCAATTTTCGATTGTTCCTGCCCCGGTATCGCTATGCCATATCATGCCTATAAAACTTCCAAGTCCGCCTTTGTATGTTACTCCCGGCACTCCTTCGTCGTCTAAACTAATATCGCCTTCAGACCAGCATCTTCTAATTGTTCCGCCAGTACCAAGATAGCCTCCCATAAAACCACCAACTCCATGCCATGACATACTGCCAACATTTGTCATAGTAATATCACCAGTTGAATAGCATCGAGTAAATATCTGAGTTGCTGTCTGGTCGCATTTTCCGACAAAGCCTCCAATGAGCTGCATTAGAGAAAAGTTTTCTGCGTCCATTGTTATATCGCCGGTTGAATAGCAATTTATATACGTGCCTACGCCTGTTTCAAATCCGACAAAACCGCCTATTCCATAAGGAATGCCGCCACTATCTGAACCTATATAATCTATATTACCTGTTGCGGAACAACTGATGAAATCGCACCAGTCTGCAAGGCCAATAAATCCGCCAAGAGACTGCGCTTCATCTGTGTCCCCTACTATTATGTTCATAGAGGAACTGCATGTATGAAAAGTGATATATCTATCCGGGGTAGTATGGATTGTTCCCTCTCCCGAACCGACCAAGCCACCGCAATAAGTACCATCCAATACTGTAAGAGTGCCGTCAGCAACACTACAGTTGACAATATTAAAGTCATCTGTTGCATCGTTATCAATTTCAATATATCCACACAAGCCGCCTGACCAGTCCGTACCCGATATAGTACAATCAATTGCATCACAATCATAAATACCACCGGAAGTTATTTCTTCCAGAAAACCAACGAGTGCACCAAGATAGCAATAACCCTCAATTGTGCAACCTGTTACATTAACATCTTTAATTACAATATCCCCAACTCCGTTACCTGCCAAAGCACCCGTCCCAAAATCACCTGTAATGGCAAAATCTTTCAATGTCAAATTGCGTATTTCCGCGCCGGAAAGTAGATTATTGAACATGCCGGTATCGAATGCCGATGCTTCTGCGGTATGAGTTAAATTTGAAATTGTAAAACCATTACCTTCTATAACCCCACTGAAATCATCTATCGGAATCCACGTTTCACCTTCCAAATCTATATCGCCAGTGATATTATAATGACCTGATCCGGTCATAGCCTGTAATCCGGCGTAATCATTGACGTTCGTTGCTCCGACAAGCGCCGTATCTTCCGGCTCTGCCGGGGTATCAGGTATCTCATCGTCAGTAAGTTCCTGCAAAGTCGGATATTCGCCCACCGTAACATCATCGGTAGGTTCAATTATGTTAATTAACCCACCACCGCCATCGCTCCATCCCACTAAGCCACAATCGACAAACCAAGCATTGTTCTGGTCTCCGAAGTCGCGGGGCTGGAATTGCTCGACATTGACTTGCTTTACACCATCTATAGTCCTTTCGACTATCACCCAGACCTCATCCTCTCCACCTGATCCGGGAATAGTCGCTACGGAAAGAAACTTATCATCCTGATTGTATCCCGTCTTATGGCGCGACCATGCAAGAACGGAATCGTTAGGTAACTGAATGTTTTCCCACGCTTTCTGCTCAGGTGTTAGGCATAAAAATAATATTATAAGTAGTTTAATCATAACTTACTATAACTCTCGGATAAACGCCCCTGATAGTCAGAGGGATAGGATCGGATTCCTGAAAATAGATTGTCGGCGACCGTTTCGTTCCCCACAGATACGGTGACACCTTAAAGTCTGTTACAACATCCAAAGTCGTGGCGAAAGAATCGTTGGAGAACTTGAAATCGTGGGTATTGGTTGCATCCGGGCCTATGTGACAGCCTAAAGTCTTGTAAAAGTCAACAATGAGAGATGCTATCCTTGTATATTCTGCGTTTATATAACCATGACTCGATGAGGCTGTAAGCGGCATTGTCTCGAAAACGGATGTATAAGGAAGCCCCACTGTAGTATAGGTATAACTACCCGATGGACTTATCTCGCCTCCTGAGACCGTGTAAGTGCCTATCGGCCGGCCGTCCGCAAATAGAGCGACCGTCTCGCCCTCGATATGAATCAAATTCGTTATATCATCGACCGCACAATCCACAAAGTAGCAGTCGTTCTGGTCTGTCCCCCAGTCCCACGGCTGGAACTGCTCAACGTAAGTATCTACCGTCCTGTCAACTATCGCCCAAAGTTCGTCCTCGTTAGTACCGGGTATCACCGCTACCGATTTGAACTTGTCTGCAATGCCCGTATCGTTCCTCGACCACGCAAGGACATCGTGCTTTCTGTGATAGGTGAATGAAAGCAACTGACCATCTTCCCTGATGCACCATAAGATAGGTTCCGGCCGGTTCTGAAAATCTATCTCGACTATGCCATCGCCTGTTATGTGCTCGGCCAAGACGGTCATATCAGGCGCTTCGTATTTATCTGAAGAGTATGCAAAGGCGAGTTCCCTGACTTTCTGACCGCCCCTCTCTATGTAGAGAAGGGCGTCAACCGCGCCTTTCGGCTGAATATAAGCGCACCCGTTATGGTTCTGGATACGAAAAGTCGGGGGGAAGTTGGGAGTAATTGGTTTGTCCGGCTGGCCTAATTTCCCTACCCCCGAAGTCGTGCCTATCATTAAATATTCGGTTGACTTCATCCATTGAATTGGATTCATGCCCGGCAATGTATATGTCCACGCAATATCATCCGGGCCTCCTAAATTCCCTGTGGAATCGGATTCGGTATTGGCAGTGAAGTCATCGTAATCGGAGTCCTGAGTCGCTATAATAGAGGCCCATATAGCCTGGGGATAAGATGCTGAGCCGCCGTAAATGACTCTCTGCTCGTGATGCTCGACCGTCCTCGGCCAGCCCCGGTAATTGCTCCATGCACCCTCCGACCAGTGATAAGTAGTAGTATCGGCCGCTCCTATAGCTATCTTTATATCGGCAGTAGCGACCTTCGTATTCGTAACACTGGTTATCTCGACCACTCCGTTATTCATAAAGCCGCGAGCGTTAAAATTGCCGTAGCACATACCCTCGTAATGCCGTAGGTTGTGGCTTGTTAAATACTGGTCTACCATTTTCATTCGGTAAAGGCAGGTCTTTTCAAGTTCCTGCCCGGAATATTGGATATTCCCGTTATACGTATAGCGGATACTGTAGACATCCTCCCAAACATCGTCACCGTAAGACCTTTGTATTTTGAAAGTGCCCGCCCATGAACCGCTTGTAATGACATCGTAGTACCGGTACTTCTGGACTGTAATCGAATCCGAAGTTGAATCACCAGACGACCAAAATAACTTCGTTACCGAACCGGCGGCAAGGGAATGACTTATTTGAAACAACGCACCTACGTAGTTTGGGTCGGGCAAGAAAAGGTCGTCCGTTGAAGTAATAGTAGCGCCCGTACCCGTAGTCTTATTTGATGTCAGAGTCCACGTAGTATCGTTATTCTCATCGAGAAAAGGGCCGGTGGTAGAGTTTATCGGCGTGCACGTCCATGAGGTATGACCAGTCCTCGTGAGTTTGTAGGGTTCGTAGTCGGGATGGACAATTCTCATCGTCTCGGCATCCTGACAGAATTGAAGCTCAAAGACGTCGCTTTCGTCCCACGGTGTGACTATCTCGTAGGCAAGATCGGTAGCCCCGGCGGTTACTGCCCATTTGACGGCAGTTAAATCGGTATCCCAATCATCTGATGTATGGGCTACCAAACACCGATAGTAACCGCTGTGTGTCACTAACGCACCTACACTGTAAGCCGTGGATGTGGCCCATGCAGAATAAGTAGTTACAATCGGACCGGCTACACCATCAACGGTACGGTAGAACCTCGCGTATTTGTCGCCTACTTCTTCAATATAGGCGTAGATAGTCGAATACTCGAAGGGAATCAGTCTTGTAGCGTCCGTATCGTCTTTTACCGAAGCGATGTATTTAGTGCCCGGCCTCCTCGATATTGGCCCTTGCGCCCTTACTATCATGTTCTCTAAAGTCTTTGCGCCGAGTTTATATTTCGGATAGTCCACCCGTGCGTTCATAAGAGGCGAGAGTTCACCGGCGTTGAAACTATTGAGAGAAATTGTTTGCGTAAGGCTCGCGCCCATCGCTGCCGTACAGAATATAAATATAAGTATGAACCTTTTCATCATATCGTCCTTGACTCTAAAAATGTCGGTCTTGTTTCCTCGAAATCGTTCCTGTTCTGAACCTGCCACACCCGCGGCTTGGCAATTAACTCGTATTCCTCCATAAGTTTTCTTCTGCGCTCGTAATCGTGACCATCCTCCGCCATCTCAGCTGCAAGTCTCGTACAGAAGGCGTTCTTAAAGGCATTGGGATAATACGCGGGCTTGTCGGAAATACCGGCCTGAATGTAGGCGAGATACTCTATATACGCACTGTCACCATCAAGATTGGAATAGGAATTGGCCGCTAATAATTTGCCGTCCTGAGAGGCTTTGTAAGACCATCCAGATACCCAATCAGCACCGTAAGAGTCGTCGGTATTATAGAGAGTCCAATAGGTTGCGTAATCTGCACCGGTAATCGGTTTATTGGCCGCCGCCGCCGTATGGTCGGTCTTACAATACCACGACTGTTCGTCCGTACCCTTAACGACATGGGCGTAACCGTCGAAAGTCAGAATCTTGCAGTCATATTTAGTTTTCCTATTGGCCTGACTGATTTGGGCAATTAACGCATTTTCATCTTCTATAAAGTTACTCGGCAACTCGAATAGAAGTCCCCAGTCGCCTACCTCTTTATTGATACAAATCTCATTCCCCAAGTCTGCGAACTGTTTAGCGAAGTCCGGCTGAATATCGAGAATGACCTTCAATAAGACCGGCTCGTACAAAAAGCATAAAAGCTTTATCTGTTGGTCGGTCGTTACCGAAGTATAGTCGGCGAACTGCTCATCGGTTATCTCTGTATGGAGAATCCCCGCCTGAGCGGTCATACCGGCAGTTAGAATTGTTATCGCCCTGTTGCATAAGGCCCGTTTTTCTTCATTATCCGCCATAATCCCCCCAGGAATTGTGTCACGGGTCGTCACCCATAGCGTCTATTCGAGTTACGCCCCCAACCGCTCTTGAAGTTCCCGTAGTATCAATAACATTCAGAACGCCTCTTGCCTGCTGAATGGTCGAAAGTATCCGGTACAAAAATCCCCCGTATCCAGTCCCCATGATATGAACAACGTCACCCGCCGCCGGAATGAAGCCAAGAGTCTCATCGACTTCAACTTCCTTATCGCTGTCCCATTCGTAAATGAATCTCGATTCCCAGTGGCCGTCGTCGGCGTCCTGAATGATAATCACCGAATAGTTCCAGGAATCGTTAACATCTGTACCTATACCATCAGTCAGAATGAATTCGTTGGCATCGTTGGCCTCGGCTACCGTAGTCGAATGGATAGTTATTAGGTCGGTCTCCGCCTTAATAGCGTCTATTAGAAGGTCGAGCCGCCCGCCATCGTGCCAGTCGGTTTGAAGCTCGGCCGTATCCGCCAATACCAAAGTAAGGTTCGGGTCGAGTGTTTGTAATTCACCGCCGAAAGTGGCCTCGCCAGTATGTCCGGCCATAGCCTCGTCCCATACGGCATCGGCTGTCCCGGCAGCGGTTGGTAAATCATCAACTTTATCTTCGATAGTCTTTAGTGTATAGGGTTGCCAAACCGTTCCGCTCCAGTATCCGTATTCCTGCCACACGGCAGGGTCGGTATCGGCGGGATTAGCACCCACCCGATAATGTGTTATTATGTGATAGTATCCGGCTGAAATACTCGTATCCATATCCCCAACTAACATACCGCCCGACTTGTCCACCAATGCAATGTCGTAATCCGCAGCCGTTCGAGCACCCGTTCCCCACACCTCGAAAACCTGCCCTGTGACGTACCAGACATCGCCATCCGGTTCTCTTACGACGCCATAAGCGTTTGTAATGCCCGGCGCGACGGCGCAGATTTCATTAGCTCCCTGCACAGCAGAACACAAAACGAAGAATATAGAACACATTATAATTTTAGTCTTCATATATGATTATCACCTGACCACCGCCACCGGCAGCAACTCCGTAAGTGCCTACCCTTATCTGGTCGATTTCATCAGAAGTTAGAATATCATTAAAAACCACCACCTCATCTATGCGGCCATCAAAATGATTTATCCCATCCGATACACAACCTAACGTAAAAAATGAATCTTCTATGTTTATATTATTTATCGTATTGCCAGTATCCTCCATCACACTTTCGCCAGACTCGTCCCAAACGCGAAGACGCCATGATTTGTCTGAATCTTGAAATGTAAAACCGATGTGATACCACTGGTTAACGACCATGTTCGTATTGAGTGTAACTACTTCTTCATAGGATACACCGCCATTATAACCTATATAAACTCTTATATCGCTAGGGCTTCCAAGTTGTAGTATTTGCAATTGCCTTTTCAAACCAGCATGGTCCCATTTTGCAAAAAAGCAACCTTCGGTAGGTAAACTTTCCGGCATAATCCAAGCACATACAGATATTTTTTTTGTTGAATCGCCATCCTTGAGAGGAAATCCGGCATCAAGATCAGCGTCAGCTATGGTCATAAAGGCCGACGAACTCCACTCAAAGTCTCCAGACGCTTCCCCTTCTTTATAATTTACTGCATCTGCCACAACTGCGTCATTTGTAAGGGTGTTGCCGCCTTTTGAATCGACCGTAAGCGCTCCGTTCTCAAGTCTCCAAAGAGCGACACAGTTAACATCCCCAAAGTCGTTATCGCCCAAAGAAACAGAACACAGAATACAAAATACAAAATAAAGAATCAGTAATCGTTTCATTTTAATAACCCCCATTTATGCCGCCGGTTCGTAGTAATAAATCTCAAAATGTATCCAGTCCACATCTGTAGCCGGAATGCTAATCATAATTATCTGCCCCGCCGCTATCGTTGCGTATGTTGGTGTCGTATCTATGATTTCTCCCGTCGTATCGGCGGAATAAGTCACTGTGTCTATCGTCCCGTTCGCAGCGTTTATCGTATCAAAGTCGTCGAAATTCTGGACTGTTAATACGTATCCCGTATCCGATGAGACGCCGAGATAAACGGCTGTAATAACAACACCGTGAGGATACTGGATAGAATTGATTGCCTTGACGGTCAGTACATCGTTCACATTATCAGGCTCGAAGATTGTACCAGACCATGACTTTATGAGCTTACCTATCACAACGTCAGTGGAAGCCGCTAATTCGGCATGTGCCGCTCCGTGCTGAATGACTACCGTGCCGTCTGTGAAGTCAATCTCAATGCCACCATCCACGCCGGGAACGGCGGGTGATGCTTGAGGTAGTTCCAAATCCGCCCCTCCGTAATCATGTATGCCGAGCCACACCGCACCATCGGCTTTATTCACAAGGGCTTTGTCGGCAATTTGCGTATCAATCTCCGCAAATGTGTCTACTTCTACGGCAGACCCACCGGAAACAGCAACAATCCCCGACCAGCCTGAAATGTCCGCCCCGGCCCCGCCGTAATTCAGGGCCAATGGCGTAACTAATGTCAAGGCCGGTAAGGCTATCGAACCGCTGTTAAAGGTAATCGTAGGGTCTGTCCCCGTGGCCTTGTTCCACGTCCAGACTATCGTATCGGTAGAAGCGTCACCCCATGTACGGTTTCCTAAAAGCTCGGTAGGGTCGAAGGCAATAGTAATATCAGTCCCGGCTCCTGCGCTTGAAAGGTCAATCGCAAGACCTTCCGTTCCTGTAAGGTCTGCTAAGACTGTTGCTGAAAACATTAACAATATGAGTAAAATCAATAGCTTTTTCATAATCGTTCCTTATGGATAATATATAACTTGTTCTCCGGCAAAAATGACGTTTTCTCCGGCAAAGATTACGTTTTCCGGTAGACCGCCCCATGTAGTCAAGGCCGACCGTTTCCACGTATTACCGGCCACGCATATATAGATATAATCCGACCCCCACGCAATATCACCGGCATTTCCCGCCGCAGTTGCCGAACTCGGTATCTGCGACGTAGCTACGTTGATTTCATTGCCGGATAACGTGACTTTCACAAACGTCGGAGAATCAGTCGTACCAAGTCCCAAAGTCGTTCTCGCCGCCGAAGCCGTTGCATCATCTAACAAAGTACGCATGAAGATTGTCGTAAACGGACATATCGACCCGCCTAAAGCCGTTCCGCTCAAGGCGCATAAAAGTAAAAAGCACGTAAAGCGTCTCATCTTTTACCTCACATAAAGGTCAACATCTATCTTCACGCCCGTAGTGCCGGGATCGCCGTCAGGTGTTATTTCTACCGTCAATTTGCCGTCGCAGAGGAAGGATTTGAAGTCACAGTCAGTCGAGCCTAAACTATTGCCGTAATAGATAGTAGTCGTTCCGGTCGGGATGCTCGTCTTTTCGTAGAGCTTACCGCCGTTGGAATCATATATAGAAACTTTGCCAGCTACGGTGTTCGTGTTCACACTGATTTTGACCGCTATCTGCTCGCACTTACCATTGACTTTCCTGTAAGTCGTAGCCTTTTCGCTCGCGCCCGAATCCCAACTCTGCTGGTCTAAACTGACTTTTCTTACAGTCTGCATCTTTACTCCTTAAATAAGGATAGGGAGGGTCTTTCGACCCCCTCCCATCCCGAAGGAAAACCATGTATCCATAGTCATTCCTGTAATTCTTCCGGCAGTCGCTCTTTCGGAATTACAGATTGAATCGGAGCAACGGCGCTAAGGTCTCTTATTTGCTGCTGAATCACCATAATGTCCCGCGTCAAAGTCTGTTCTTCTTTCAGGACTTTCAACTGCCCTATTCGTTCTTTCAAATTAGACAACGCCACTTCTTCAGGCGCTGCGTTCGTCTGGTTCTTGTCTGCGGCCATAAAGACCAATGCTGCAACGAGCAGTGCGATAAGAACCACTACCACAATAGTTTTCCATTCTTTCATAGTCTTTCCTTTCTATTAAGTACCCGTCTGCGCTAATGCAGCGGCGTAATCCGTGTAGACGATGCAAACGTCCCAACTACCTGCCGTTATTTCATCAAAGTCATTTGTAGTCGGAGTGCCACTAACGTAAACATCTATAATGGAGCCGGTAACAGCTATTTCCGGTATCTCTGCGGCTGCCGTGCCCATAATGTCATCAGCGGTATCACAATCCGAAGTAGTTAAAATCTGATCGCCTCCAGTAGCAGTACCAATCTCAGTGGCAAATTGACCTCCAGCCGTAATAGTCTCGGTACATAAAACAAATACAGAGTTAATCATGCAATTGGCTGGAATTCTGCCAACCCTTATACCTTGTTCTACTTTGTTCTCCTGAGTATTGTCATACTGGAAATCGGTAGCGGGATCGTCATCGACGGAAATCGAAACCACAAGCATCTTGACCGCACTGAGAACTACGTTGTCGTTGGCATCGGCGATAACATCATCAACCGAAATATCGCCAACATTGACAACGGCACCTTCTCCGAAGTCCATTCCAGATAAAGCACTAAGTGAAATACCTCCGGCAGTCGCTTCTAAGGTGATTGCACCCGTCGCATTGCCTAAAGTATTAGTAATTACAATGGTCTCGGATGTACCGGTATTGGTAATTAAGGAAATTGCACTGGCTATATCGTGGTTGGCTTCGAGAAGAATCTGCCCGCCGTCAATATCGACGTCTTTACCGGCGGCGGCATCTATATTAACACCACCGGCAATGGACTCAATCCAAATCGAACTCTCGCTCGTTAAGGCCGCCGCTTTCAAATTGATACCGCCAACGTCGCTAAGAAGCGTTACCGAAGATGCTCCGGTAGCTTCAGCAATACCTTTATCGGCATGAATCTTTATCGAGCCGGCCGTACCGCTTGTCGAATTCTCGTGGATGTAAATACCTTCGGCATCGAGGTCGGCTGAAACAATCGTGACCTTATTCTCGCCGTCAATAGTAATATCGCCTACAGTAGCGCCGTCTGCCGTCAACACAATCGCATCGTCACTCGCTGTAACGGCAATACCGCCAAGGTCGCTTAATATTTTAATCGAATCTGATGTACTACCGGTATCGTTCCAGATGTTAATATCAGAGTTTGTATTACCATTGGCAGTCAACTTAATCGCATTGGTAGCATCTAATCCCGAAGTCAATTCAATAGCACCCAACGAAGCGGTCAATTGAACGGCAGATGCCCCTGCGCCTGCCGCCGTACTTGCGGTCGCCTCAATCTCGATACCGCCTTCATCGCTCAATATATAAATCGAGTCGGTTCCGGTTCCCTGATTGGCGCGTATCGTGATATTCTCATCGTCGCCGCCGTTTGTCTCAATCCTGATAGAATCATCGGCGTTAAGAGCCGACAGAAGACCTATACCACCGACTTGACTATAAAGCTGAATAGCGGCATCAGATTCAGTCGCTGTCGATGCAGCGGTTCCGGTTTGAGAATGTATGTAAATACCGGAAGTTGCATCACCATTGGAATGCAATTTAATCCCATCCGCACATCGGCCCGATGATACAATTTCAACACTCGAAGCATTCGTACCGGTTTGACTGATAGTAAGGTCTTCACCGGCTTCAGTTGCGGCAACAGTGATATTAGCCGAACCTGTACCGTCTATACTGAAAAGGTCGCAGTCTACGATTACATCGGCGCTTGCTCCTGAGCCGGTAAGAGTAAAGTTACCCGACTTGAAATCAACGTCAATACCGCCTGTCGTTGCATGAGAAGCCTGTAAACTAATCGCATCGGCGCCGGAACCGTCGCTGTCAAGAATGATAGAGGAATCATCATCGCCATCGACTTTGATAGTTAAATCATCGTCTGCGCCGTCGGAATCCACCTGAATCAGCAAGGTATCTCCGGCCGCATTCAGGGCAAACGTACCCGTCGAATCCATATCTATTTTGTCGTTGGAGCTGATAACAATATCGCCGCCGTTTGTCACCGTTGTAAGACTGAGCGAATCCGTTCCGCTTCCCGCAGAGCTAATTAAAATGCTTGCATCGACATTGTTCTGCAACTGGATAGTCAAGTCCTCATCGGACTCTGCCGCTACGGTAATCGTCATATCGTCGTCGGCATCCATCGTCAGTACGCCGGCAGCGTCTATGTCGATACCCGCCACACTTGCAATAAGCGCCAAGGCATTGTCGTCAGAACCGTCTGCTGTAATCGAGATATGACTATCCGATGTTCCGGTTGTCAAAAGGATAATATCCTCATCGGCGCTCTCGGCGTGAAGAGTAATATTTATATCTTCATGGGCGTCAACGTCAATACCGCCAAGAGTTGATGTAATCGTAATTGCTTCCGTGCCCGTACATTCATCGTTGAGAATGTTTATGTTCGCATTCGCACCTGAATCAGAATGAATCTTGATGGCATCCGGTACGTTATGAGATGAGGTAAGGAAAATCTGACCCCCGTCAATATCGACATCGTAAGCTGCCTGAGCGTCAATATTAACACCGCCTGCGGCAGCCTGAATCCAGATTGCATTAGCACTTGCCAGTCCCGTCGCTTTAAGACCGATACCGCCAACATCGCTCAAAAGATTGATAGAAGCGGCTCCATCGGCAACGGCGTTACCCGTATTGGCGTGGATATTGATAGTACCTCCAGTACCACCGCCTTCCTCGATACGGATAGCATCCGCCCCGTTCAGTTTTGAATGCAAGCCAATACCGCCTGCCTCGCTGTAAAGCTGAATAGATGCGTCGAACTGCGTTGCAGAAGAAGCGGTTATACCTAACTTGTTCTGTATCGTTATTTGACCGTTAGCACCTTGGGCTTCGATGCGAATAGCATCAGCAGCAGCAAGACCCGAAGCCAGACCAATACCACCGGCCTGGGCATAAAGTTGAATGGCGGCATCTTCTTCTCCGGTAGCGGAAGCGCCTACACCGGCAATGGCCTGCAAAGTCATTTGCGCGGCCGCACCGGCGGTCTCTAAGCGGATAGCATCGGCGCCGCTCAAACCCGAATACAAACCAATACCGCCGACAGTAGCTTCGAGTTGAATCGCAGCATCCGTCTCAGTCGTTAATGAAGAAGTAATACCCTGATTATTGGTAATATCAATCGTTTCGGCCGCTCCTCCGCCGCCTGTTGTTGCAATTACAATCGCAGCAGCAATGTTTTCCGCAGAAGTGATATTGACACTCGCACTACTTGTAATGTCAATGTCTTCCGTGGCAACGGCTCCGGTAGTAATTAAGTCAATACCGCCGTTGGTCGATGTGATAACTACCGAATCGAGAGCGCCTTCACTTGAAGTAAGTGCCAAACTTTTGGCAACATCGACGTCCAAACCGCCTGCGGTAGAGTCAATATTAATAGAGTCGTCACCGGCGCCCTGACTATTGAGAATTACGATAGTCTCGGTATTGCCTGTGTTGGTCTTTAACTGAATGGAACTTGCTCCATCATCTTCCGATTCGATGAGAATTTGACCGCCGTTAATTGCTACGTTTTTACCGGCAGCGGCGTCAATGTCGATACCGCCAGCCGTTGCGGTAATATCAATGGCCGCTTCATTAGTGCCTTTGGTATTGGTAACGACTATCTGGTCGGTAGTATCTACGTTGGTTATCGCCGTAATAGCCGTTGCGCCAGCCGTCTTATTGACAATCGCCACGTTACCGCCGGCAATATTGATTTCCTTAGCAGCGGCAGCATCAATATCGACACCTCCCGCCGTTGCGGTAAGGGTAATTGCGCCTGCTGCCGTTCCTTTGGTATTGGTGACGACAATAGTCTCCAAGGTATTCACATTCGTTGTCAGAGCAATTGCACTTGCGGCATTGTCTAAGGAAGAAATCAAGACCTGACCGCCTGCAATATCCACATCGTAAGCGGCAAGGGCATCTATATTGACGCCTCCGGCACTCGCGTTGAGTTTAATTGCATCGGAATTAGCCTCGCCTGCCGTAACGATGACCGAACCGTTCGTACAGGTCAGGTCAAGGTCTTTGGCTGCTGCGCCGTCGGCAACAATATCTATTCCACCGGTAGTAGAATGAAGATAGATACCATCCGCAATATCCTCAGTGGCGGTCATAATAATAGAGCCGCCGGTATTGGTGACTATAAAGTCCTGAGTAGCTAAACCCGCTATGGCAATATCAATAGTGGATGCAGCGTCAATGTCTATCTCGTCGGCGGAAGCCACTTTAATATCACCCGTGGCAGACGATGAGATAAGACTGATAGCATCGCCGCCCGTACCATCGGAAGTTAAGATGATAGAAGCGTTTTGATCTCCGTCCTGCTCGATAGTAATATCGTCGTCGGCACCGTCGGCTGTATTGGTGATAGTCAGTGTACTGCCCGTAGCGTCTATATCAATACCGGCAGCAGAAGCGAGAAGTCTCAGAGCATTTGTCGCATTACCCGATGACTGGAGAACCAACTGTTGATCCGTAACTCCCGCCTGTTGAATAATCACATCATGTCCGGCAGAAGTGCCCGTCGAGCCGATTGTAAAGATAGCGGCGTCGCCGGTGATAGTCGTCATACCGGAAGCGGTCGTCATCGCACCCCAGTCTATGGTTGTAGCACCGGTACTGGACGAAAGCGTAACAATATTAGTATTTACACCAAGTCCGATACTTAAATCTTCGACAGTTGCTTCGTTACCGGCGAACGTAAAGGTATTATTGGTGCCGTTCGAGAAGATGTCGGAGTTCTCCATGACAATATCGGAAGCACCTGAGATTAAACCGACAAAACTACCGACACCTGCCTCTGAAATAGTCCAGGTATCACCAGTCCCTGTAATGTCGTCACCAGTACCCGAACCGTCAATCTCAATGGATGGGTCAGTTCCGGCATTGGTAATCTTCAAACCTTCATAAGCTCCCGTATTCGACTGGACTAACGTAAGTACGCCGTTATTCGTACCGGCACCCGCCGTAAAAGTTAAGGCGTCTCCATCGACAGTTATAGTGTTTCCGTTGTTGTAGGCCGTATCCAGATTTGATGCACCAGCAAGGTCTATAGTCTTCCAAGGCCCGGATGCGCCTGAATAGAGCATCAAGGTGTCCGAAGCATCATCGTAATAGACCAGACCCTCTGCGCCGGTAGGTGCTGTGCCGGGCGTGAACAAGACACTCGCCGCCCCGCCCGAACTTATTAAGTTCTCATCGACCTCATTCATAAAAAGATAAACGGGGTCGCTGTCCGCATAGCCCGAACCCGCATTTGAAATGCGCTTCCTGTAGTATTCAGGGCCGTACGTCAAGGCCGCACCGGCAAGAGTAGAGAAGGCAAGAACGGCCATAATCGTTATTAGTATTAACTTTTTCATGCTTATCTCCTTTCTTATGCCGGGGCCGCCGGATCGCCTACATTGGAAGCCCATACCTGAGCGTTAGCGCCAATATCCGAAGGCGGCAGTAAACTCAGCCACGCATCGACCGCGCCGACAGTTTCGGCACCGACCAAAGTATATTTGAGCTGTAAATACGTCTCTGTTAATTCATACGGCAGCGTTCCCCTGTAAAGCCATTGGCCAAGCGTTGAAAGTCCGTCGGCCAACTCGATAGCAGCCCGAAGGGGGAACGTGACAGCGCTTCCGTAAGCAGAATCGGTGTCGTTTTCCATTGCGATAGCCACACTCGTAGCGCCTGTAAAAGCTATCGCAACACGAACACAAATATAGATTGGAACGCCAACGCCGATTTGATGGCGAGTCATTGCCAAATCTATATCTTTTGTGGACGCTTCAGTGCTGTTAATGACCTGACTTTCACTGAATACGCCTAAATTAGTCTCTGCACCCATAAGAGTGCCTCCTTTCTTTATGCCGCGGCAACCGCAGTCTCAGACTCACTGATGCAATCGCATTTGCCTATCGGCATGTCACGGAATCGCAGGCGCAGGGTGCCCCACGGGTTGTTCTTGTCGTAAAAGACGTTCTGTTTCTCCACCGACATGATGTCGAGTTGAGTGAGGATGGTTCGAGAGCAGTACATCCACACTGGTTCGGAACCCTTGAAGTTGTTCCTCGCTTCGATGACTTTTTTCCAAAGGGTAGTATCCATCGAATCAATAGATACCTCAACATTCCTTATCCTCGCACAGGCCGTATAGTCGCTTACACAAAGTCCCAAATCCCATTCCAACTCCGTTCTTAAACAGATATTGGATTTGGAATTCTCGGCGGTGTAATACTGCCTGCCCATGTCCTCGATGCGAATACCTTTATGAGGGTCGTTCTGCGGACAGATACCGCAAATCTTGTCCTCGGCCCATTGGATGAGCCAGATACTCGTTGTATCGTCGCCCGTGCCTCCCATATCGTAGACGCCGTAATCGCCGTTGGTCGGACTGAGAACATCCGAGGCGTCGGGTGTTTTATACCTTATGCCCAAACCGTCGAACTTACGCGGACTGGCTACGCTCGAACCGTTGATAAGATGGTTGGCAACGCCCTGCGAAAAACCTTCCTGATGCCTTTGGCGGATAAGACGCATCTTTTGCGCTTTATTCTTCTGGATACGAAGAACATCACGCGGAACGTCTATCCGGTCTTTGAACATTGAAATTACCTCAGTGAAGCTGTCCCATTCCATCTTGCTGGCGTCCCATCCTTCCCCGACATTGATAATCACAGGGGTCGGAAGGCTGGTCTCGCGCGTACCGGTATAGCCCAGAATTTCATTGGAGGGGTATATCGGCATGTCACCGAGTATGGGATTGGATTCACTGAGCACTTTGGCGAAACGACTGAGAGGACTCTTGTCGTCGAGCTTCGCCAACTGGATTAAATGGTATCTTGTACCAAAATCGTGGTCGCTCATAATAATTCTCCAATTCGTATTTACTTACTTCACGTTTCGGAGAGTTATCTGAGCTTTCAGGCTCCCCTGACACTTAACGCGTGCTTCGCGGAGGCCGCTTTAGCCTCTAAGCATCAGGCTCGCTTGCGCGAGTTGTCTGAATCAGGTTTTTAATCTTTTAAGTCTTCGTGTGATTTAGGAAATTCCTCTTTAAGAGACTGCTCTTCGGTTATTCGTTCTTTGGCGTCCGAGTAAATAGTCTTGGCCTCGCCTTTGAACTGTTCGGCGGCGTGACATAAAGCCTTCATAATGGCCGTCTTTACAGGTTCACCACCGGAAAAGAGAGTATTTTTGATACCTTCAAAGACTATATCGAACTGCTCATCGGTCTCGGTAAAGTCGTGGATGTACCTCTGCAAGAGTTGGTCATTGGCAGCGAATTTGTCGGCACCGCCCAGGTGGGCCTTAATCTTTATCTCGGACTCTTCGTTTTGTTTGCCGAGATTCTGCTGGTGCTTTTCCTCCCGTTTTGCTAACATTTTGAGTTGGGTATCTACGGCAAACTGAACAGACTCGCGGGACTGATTATGCTTGTGTGCCCCTATCAAATATTCATTAAGAGCATCCTGGTCAATATCAACGCCTTCGGGTATGATTGGCTTGTAATCACCCGGTGTGTCCGGCACTCCCAACATCCTCGAAAGATTCTTGCGGTACTCAAATCTTTCAGATTCCGTGGCATCTTCCGGTAAGGGACTTGCCATCTTGGTTATCTGCTTATCACGCTCCAAAAGACTTTTTACTATCTTCGGAACGTCCAACTTACCGTCTTCCGTGCGGAACTTCGCCTTCGTCGGGTCGTCCGAACCCCACAGGTTTAATTTCTCAAGATGCTCGTCACTAAAAAAGTTAAGACCATCCGCGCCCTTGTGACTTTTGAGACCGTCAAGGTCAACTGAAAGAACGGGCGGGTCGCCTCCACCCTCTTCACCGCCTTCACCTTCGAGAAAACGTAAACTGAACGGATTGCCAAATGACCAGCAACTTCTAAATCTTTTCTTCATAGTCTTCTTCCTTAAATGTCATATTTAGGTTTGCCCTTCCGCATTACTTTCGCGTTCGGATTGGCGTTACTGGCCGGGGGTGCTATGTAAGGCGTCCTTTCAGTTCCCCTCGCGATGCGAAATGCCGTGTAACCCCTGACTTTCACTTTCCCGCCGGCGGGCATTATCTGGGCCAATACCTTCCATCCCTTTTCATTTTTTCCTTCGAGGAAAACGGGCGGGCCTTTCCTGACCTTTACCTCGGTCCTGCCGTCCTTGAGAACTTTCGTCTCTATCCTCTCCGGCTCCGGCTCCTTCTGGCGTATCATATCCCTTAATGAAAGCCAGCGGGCAAGTTGTTTTTCGGTAACACCCTCCCTGAGCTTCGGGTTATCCTCGTCGGTACGGTCGAAAATTATGTTTACGAGCTTGTCATATTCGGCCTGAAGCTTTTCTATTTTGTCCGGGGCGGCCTCAACTATCGGGCCATCGGGCTTCTCCGCCTGAAGAGTCACTAATTCTATCAACTTTTCACGGTCGCAATTCGCTCTTGGCTTACCATCCTTTCGGAGACATTCGTTTTTCAGTTCTTTAATTCTTTCTTCGTTCATTAGTCTTTCCTTAATTGGGTTGGATTATCTTCGCACCTTTCGGATTGAGTAACTCTTTTGTTTTTTTGGTTGTTTCGTTCGTTATTGCCTTCATAAGTACCTTGCTTAATTCGATTCCGAGCATATCAGGGTTATCTGTAGGTTTTAACTCACAAAATATCCTTCTTCCGAAAAAATGCACTTTAGGAATCTGTATCATCGGCATTACTGACATCTTTTACATTCTCCAAAATAACTTTCGCTATATCGTCACAAAGACACATTATGTTGTCACCTGCAAGAATATTCACATCCGTAATGAACTGCTCTACACAAATCAAGTGGTCGGGCTGGCCGACCCGCCAGAAGAGCCTTGCAATTATCCGGCTCAATAATTCAGGCGATTTGGTAAAACCTTCTATAAGTTTCCGCCTGTACCTTTTTTCAGATTCTATTTTCTTCTCGTCACTCATGCCGCCGACTCCAATATCTTCATGGGACTGCCGGATTGAGTTGCGCCCTGCAACTTCGGAACGGCATCGGCCATCATAGACATCTGTTCGAGTTGCAATTGGCGCTGACGCATGGCGTTTTTGTCCTCTTGTATCTTCTCGAATTTCTCCTGCGGTACGATGGCATCCTGGAAGAATCCGCCTTCCTCAAGTATCCGTTCGACTAAAATACCGGCGTTGATTTTGTCCCTTGCATCGGGCCATAATTCAAATATCGGGGCGACCATACTAAGATTGTCTGTCACCCTTCTCATTACCACCGACAGTTTCTGGGCCTGAGCCAAAGGTCCGGTGAACTGAGGGATAGTCTCGCCGTCCGTCTCGTATATCTCATCGGGCGGATCGGTCTGATTCCAGAACCTTCCCGACCTTATCTCTATCTCCATGAACCGCTCGTCCACCGGGGTCAAAAGACCCCTGTCGAAAGACTCTATCGCCGGGCCTATCTGGACGTTCTTTTCGGCTAACATCTGGGCAACTTCGTAAGCGGTGGGAGGCTGTTTGTGCTCGCGGTGGTATTCATCTAACATTCTGAATAAATCAATGTGAAAATGCCTTTTGCGGTTCGCATCTATCCTATCCACAAAGTTTGTGGTATCAGGATATTTTATGCCCGTTATAAGGGGCTTCGGTGCCCTGTCCCATTCGTTATCCGACATAGCCCATGAGAACTTACCGGGTACGGCTTTTGTACGTCTCTTGGCCTCCTGAAGAGCTATCATCGGGGGCCGGGCCGAATACTCCGCTACATCATAAAGAGCCGTCCACGCCGCTTGACCGGCCTTCTCATCGTATATCGCCGACCACGCGGGAGTACGGGCGTAGGTCTCGTGGGGATTCCTGAAATAATGCCATGCGGCGAAAGGTTTGTACCAATAGGCGGGTACTCCGTGGGGCAGTGCGCCTTTGTATCGGTCATCGGTACAGGTATAGGGAAGATAGTACATCTGCCACGGCCTGCCCGGAACGCGCTTCGGAGTGTATAGAAGATTTGAATTGTCCGGCCTGTCTAATTCGGGTTCTTTCAAATCCTTAAAGATGGGGTCGTCCTCATGGTAGACTACCATAAGGTACTTGTCTTTTGTCTTGTGGTCGCCGCTCCTTAATTTCTGCTGAATATCAGGTGGAAGATTGTCAATCCCGAACTCCATCATCGCGTTCATGCCGGTAACTTCAAATAATCTGTGATAAGCAATGTCGTTACCGAACCAGTCGCGCTTGAGGTAATTCTCCTTGTAATGGGGCAACTTGCATATTATCTTGCCGGTGGCCTCATCTTCCTCTATTAACATTACGGGGGAACCCACGGTGATACCATCGAGGACATCAGGGCCGATTATCTCGTAAAAATTGCTCTGCCGGTAGACTTCGAGCATGTAATCATCGCCCCGCTGAAGCCATGCGTTTAGAGAGTCGTTGCCGCGGAACCGCATCTGCTTCATCTGGCTTTGACGCCACTGAAGGGTCGGGCCGACCATAGAACCCTGAAAGCCCCTCGCCATTACCGCAGCCGACCACGAACCCGTACCCTCAACTAAATCTTCGTGAAGGAACTTGCCGGTCTCCGAAGATGATTTGGCTGAATATATCGTAATGTCGGGACGGTAATATTCGACAATTACCTCACGCTGAGAATCCCAGTTTTTCCGGTCCTCCGCCATTTCAACGTGGCGCATCATTACACGCTCGTAGAACGTCTTGTCCTTATACTCGGCCCCCATTAGGCCCCCCATAGCCGGTAAATCCCCCCCATTTGAGAACCTACCGGCCTTAAATTAATTTATTTTCCATATACTCCTGAACTTTTTGTTACCGAGGATGCCATTTTCCTTTATAATAATTTGCATATTTGCAATGCGGCCCATGCCAAGTAGTACACCCTGAACAAAAGTTTCTGTTCAAAGGGGCACAAATTATTGAAACTTCTGTTGGATAAGATTTAATAAATTCATTTTTATCATTCTTCTTCATTGCCCACACCTAAAGTCTCTTCGTCTCATATCCTGAATTCCTTATAGTCCGGCACTCTTACATTTCTCCAATATAAGTCTGCAAGGAACCCAAAGAATCCACATATCTCTTGTCTTTTTGATTCCCATTCTAATCGCAATCTCTCCAATCTATTTAACCGGTTCAACATGCGAAAATCAATCAAACTATATCCATAGTCTCTTCGTCTCATCCCATGTGTCTCGTAAAATCCTCTATATCATTTATTAACTCAACGAGAATAGCCCTAAGTAATCTGAAAATTCTCATTCATTCCTTAACCTTGTTCGGGTCGACACGTAGTAACCTTCCATCGCCATCACTGTAAACTTTACCACATTTAATACACTTATTTTCCCCCGGTGTCACACTATAATCTGTTTCGAGCAATTCGTGAAAACACTTAATGTTAGGATTGACTATCAATAATGCTTTTTTCAAATTTTCGTCCGTTCTCGCTCTGTTCAATAGACCTGGCGAAGTTGTGTCCAACCACCAGATCATGCTTTTGTTTAATATCCAAATCCGTCCACATTTAGGACATTTATATAAATATGGTTCAGAATTTAGGGGGTAATCGCGATCAATAGGATAAATACACATAGAATTTATCCATACTTTTTGGCCACAATAACAATTAAATCTCATGTCTTGGCTAAGATTTGGTTCGCCATACCAACCGGGCTTGCCATGAATCTTTGTTTCGTTCGGTTCGTTTGGCTCGGAATCCAAACCAATGAAATAAACTAACCAAAATAAAAGGCAGGCGATAAACAAAACAAAAGATATTTTGATAAGTGTCTTAATTATCATTCCTTAACCTCGTAGCATCATATTCTTCCTTAGTAAAGCCAACTCCGCCTTTTAACGGCAATCCGCTTTCGGTGTAATCTGTAACGAAATGATAATATCTCTTATCAAGTTCCGGTTTATCAAGGCCGATGATATTTATTCTTAAATCTGGTGTTAGTCGATGAATTTGGTATTTTTCCCAAATATAGTCGTAAACTCCGAAGAACCATAATCCCAAGAATAGTAAGTAAAATAAGATATATAAGCTCGCTTTTTGTTCTTTCTTCATTTCTTAACCTCGTTCGGATCGGTAGTAATCATAGAACCTATTCGTTTGTTCCAACTATAATTACATCTACCACTTAACATGGCAATCATGTTCCAACGATAAAAACCGAGAGCCATACCCTCTCCATAATTGCTTTCATTTGCAGAATCTGAGTATTGATAATTCCTATTATTGCAACTCAGAAATATTGGATGTTCTTCCATTATCCACGTTATTTCATCAGTGGAATACTCGAAAATTAAGCATCCAGTCCACGTACCGCTTGTCATAAAATCGACATGATCACCGTGTTTAACTTCTATCGACCTTGACACACCATTCGTATCAAAAAATGTTTCATTGATAGGCTCATTCGACTCAGTAAACGTACAATTCGTAAACATCGGTTCGTTTGGCTCGGAATCCAAACCAATGAAATAAACTAACCAAAATAAAAGGCAGGCGATAAACAAAACAAAAGATATTTTGATAAGTGTCTTAATTATCATTCCTTAACCTCGTTCGGTTCTTCTGGTTTTTTTAATAGCCATTTTTCAAATTCTCTAAATAAATAACCTACCGTAAAACACAACAGTCCATAAAGTAGAGCTTGAAATGGTGTCATTCCTTAACCTCTCATTTGCCCATCAGACTCCCTTTGCGACGTTTCTTCTTCCCTACACGTCTCCATTTGCCACCTGTCTTGTGGTACGTTATTCCGTTTACTGTCTTCTTAGGCATTATATATCAAACCTCTTAACTACCGCTCCCCAATGTCTTGCCCGCCACTCCTAATTGTAACTCCTTATCCATAGCCATTAGTTGCCGGTATTTCTTCTTCGTCTTCGGCTTGGTTTGAGATTCGCCCGGTATTATCACCGGAGGACTCGGACTTATCGGTTTGGGAGGTGTATCGAATAAACTCATACCCTGCGCCTCCCGAATTCCAGCACCTTATGAGCGTAAGGATCGTAATCATCGTCATCTATTTCGATGGGAATGGCCTTCGGATAACCTAAACGCTCGCCGTTTATATTTCCCCACCTGTACTGTAACGCTAAAGTCTGCATCATATCCGAAGGGTCGGCCGCCCAATCGCCCATCGGGTCTTTACTATAGACTTTAAGGTCCTCATCCCACTTGTACCTGTAATAAGCTAAAGACTTGATTAAGTTTTTCTCAGGGTGACCCTCGACGACAACGCAGCACGTTTTGCTATTGAAACATATCGAATCGTAGATGTCCGATAAAGCCTCTATGGAGTCCTTTTTCAACCTCGGACGCTGGACGGTGCGAATAGGTTCTTTTAATAAAGACTGGTAGGTGTCTTTTAAGATGATGCCCGTACCCTTCTCATGGCTCATTACATCGTGGGGCATGTGATGTTCGCAGTAGTTGTAGTCCTTCTTATTGACCTGAGAGGCGTGATAAGGCGCGCCCCGGCCCCTCTCACAATAATAGTCTATTATCCTGATTTGTTCCTTAATAAACTGAACGAACCCGACACAAGTCGAGTTCCTGTATCCCAAGTCCCAGAATGTATGTACCGGAATATTTCTTACCCACGGGTAAAATCCTATCCGGCCTTCCGCCCGCGCCCTTTCCATCTCATCGCCGTAAACCGCGCCGCTAACCGAAGTCTCAAAGGCTTCATCTACCGTAGATGGATGCTCCTGCTTCATTAACTTACCCAAACCGCCGGCACCATCCCTCTTGGCCGCATACCACGCACGCTGTTCTAAATTCGTGACTATACCCTTCTCCGCCAATTCCTCGAAATAACCATTCAATTCATCGCTAATCGTTATACCTAACGGCTCAATCGAGTTCTTGGGGTCCTGATGCCATGCGTAAAAGTGGAACTTGTACTGTAAAGGACTTAATTTTCGACCTTCCTTCTCGGCTTGGGCGGTCTCGGCCTGGGCGTGGGTGCATAAATCGTAAAAGTCGCCCGCCGCACCTTCGGCAGTTCCCTCTATTACGGCCTTACTGCCAAATTGGGGGTGCAAAGACGGCATTGTTCCCGTCTTTATCTCCTCCGCACGCTTGGGGTACTTGGCGCATATCTTGCCTAACTCCGAAACGTGAAGACGATGAGTCGTCGCCGATCTGAATCCCACCGCTACCCTTATACTCGAACCGTTTGCTAACCTTAAAGTGCAGGCATCATCTTTCAATGCCTTGTTTTGTAACTTTATAAAATCGGGCAATGCATGATAAGGCAACTTAACCTTGGAATTGAATATCTCCTCGGCATCTATCTTGGTATGAGCTATAATACCACATACTAAATTCGGAATGAAAAGACAATCATCGAGCATGTCAATATCGGTCTCGGTTGAAAATCCGTGCTGACGCGACTTCAAAACGACTTTGAGGGGATGAGTGTCGGCGGCAAATTCCTTTTGAACCGGCCTCTGACGGTAAGGCATCTTCGTACCGCCCTCATCGACTATGGTGTAAAGATGGTTTTTACGCCACGTCTTCGTGTTTAAACATTTCTTCAATTGTGCCTTCGTCTTCGGTAACATTGCCCCCCCAGGCAAAAGTAACCCAATTATTATCGAGACTAATATGCCTCGAATTTTCATTTATGCTTCCCTATAATCTCGACCAAAAAATATAAATTCCTCCTCTGTTGACGGGTACTCAAACTTCATTAACTCAACGTCATTAAGTCTGCGTGCAAGCATATTCACATACCACGCCTTCTGCCTATCACTGAGAATTACACCCTGTTCGGCAAGACTGGCAAAATACTTACGTAAGTTGCTGGGTATATCCCTTGGAGTATCTTCACAATCCGGGTCTTCATGCCACACATAAAAAGGAACCCGCATATAACTATGAAAACCGAAATCACACATATCCTGACATATTCCATTTTTGCGAGACTTCACTCTAATCATTACGAGACTTTCTCATTCAAGCCAACCATCAAAAGGCCAAATGTCAAAACATATCATAAGTAATAATATTGCCGAAATATTGAACATTACGAGATTACCTTTGCCATATCCCTAATTTGTTATGTTTTATTGAAGTTGGGTTTTCCCATTACGAGACTACCTCATACAAAGGGCCGGATGCAGCTATTTGTTTACTTACTACGTGCCAACCAGACTCCTTTTTGTCTTTTTCAATGTTAAGCCCAAACCGAATATCTGGAAATATCCACTCAATTATTATCGAATCATCATCCTCTCTGTGAGCGTGGATAGCAGGCAAAATGCCATCCGATATTAAATCGTTAATCATTACTTCTTCCATTACGAGACTACCTCAGCACCACAACCAACCTTCCAAAAACAACACTTCTTGAACTTCTCCCCACTACCGCACGGGCATTTTTCATTCCTGCCAACCTTGACAACGCGAACTTCCTTGGTTTGGGAATCACGAACCGCCGCCGTTACCTTCGGCTCAAGATGCTGCTCGTCAACAAATTCCCGCAATCGACTAATACCCAATGAACTTTCTACTGTTGTTTCTATCATTTTCGTCTCCACAACGGAAAATAGTTATTTCTCGCGCCCCTCATGTATAAACGATATATCTTTCTAAGCCATGCCATTACTCCGCTACCTCATGCCATATATCACCTTGATACTCAAAATATTTCATAATCTCGTCATCTGAATAAGGAATAATTTGAGCGCCTAACAAGAAACCTTCGCCATGCTCGCATACTTGGAATTGCGCACATAACCATTCGTGGCCCGGCTCTTGCGACAATGGTACAATTATATGCTTTCCGTCAGGTTTCTCCCTAATCCATCTCTGGCCCGGATGAACTCTCAAAGATTTTGCCATTACGAGACTACCTACCTATCTTAACACCCCGAAAATACCAAAAAATTACTACCCCCGTAAATTCCGATACTTTCGCCTTTTTTAACCTTCAAATAGCTTGCCTATCTTAACATCATGCCTCTTATGTGAAAAAAAAATATACTGGTGGGGGGAGGGCTTCTCATATATACAAGACCGAAGACCAAAACCCGGCCCTACCCCCATCGACCATCCCGGACACAAAAGCATGCTTATTCATCATTATCACCTTTCAATAGTCTCACAGTGCGTTGTTTGTCGCGTTCCTCCGCTAAGTAGCTCTGTCTTGTAGCCACAATAATATATAATACTGCCAATATAGCCCCTATTACCTTTATCACCATTGCTTATACTTATCCTCATTATTGGCCCAATAATGGGCATTGATGTCACCCATTCACTCTCAAATAGCCCAAACTGTACGCCTTATTGCTATACTGTGTCCAGTAATTAATCTTGGTCTTCTGATCTGCCGGCAAGCCACTCCATAAACTTCTTAGCCTCCTGGCTTGGTTCAATGCCTACGTCCCTCTTATCTACCATGTCTGTGATGTTGACTGCGACAAATTTGAATGCTTGTGGGTTAAATAGCCCTAAAAGGCCACTTTGGATGAGAAAATCCCTTTGTAAATCCTTTACGCGCGTGACTGTAGCCGAAAACTCGCCATGATATGAGGGGTGATTCTCATTACACCAGTCTTTTAGCGTACTGTATCCTATGCCTATTTCTTTGGCAAAACCTACTAATGTAGGTAGTTTACGAGGAAATCTCTTTACATCAGTTCCAACCTTCACACCATTTTTAAGCTTATCTGTTTTGATTTCTTCATATATGTCTTGGTCGAAGAACTTTACTAATCTATCACAGTATTCATCTCGATACTTTGTTGGTCTTCCTCCTCCTTCGCCTTGATGATTTTCTTTTTCTTTCATAGATTTAGACTATTACGGCCATATTCTCTTGTTCTGGCCGACTTTATAGTCCCCTCATGTTGAGATCGTGGCTTAGAATGGATGCTGTTACTTCTTTTTATCCGATTCTGCTGTCATTACTTGAGCCATCAAAGTCTTCATCGCTTCAGCCCAGGGAGAATTGAGAATTTGGCCTACGATGTGGTCAGTCTCATTGACGCCAATGGTATTTTCTGCCGTCTTATCAGCCGGAACTCTCGATTGTTTGACCATTCCCAACATCTGCGAATTGATGCCGCTTATCGCAGTAGTCATGTTGTTATTCAAGGCAACCGCTTGAGATATAATCATGTCAAACCACAAGCGATTGCGGTCATCCCTGTCTGCTGCGAGCTCGACAACCTTTTTAAGATTGACAATATAGGCTTCATCCTGCCCAATGTCTTGCTTTGCTCTTCCTTCTGTTTCAGCCATTTCTTGTTACTCCTTAATTTATTGGTTTTTCACTTCTTGCTTATGCTTGTATTCCTACAAATAAGGGCATTTTTTGACTTAAATGTTTATTTTTTAGTCTTAAAAACTCATCAATCTGAGCTTGAGATATTTTCTTACCAATTAACCTAATCTTCCAACCTGGACGAGGGAATCCACCAATAAACTCTTCATCTTTAACTAAAGCTTTTATCTGCGCTGAATTCCATGCGCCTTTTAAACTCATACCTTGCGCCAATAAGTTATCTAATCTTTTTTTTGTTACTATCATATTTCCCCTTATCCATTCCCAGTGCGGATGGTGGAAGCGCAATGGCTTTTAGCTGTTGTTAAACAGAAGAAAATGCTTAACTATCAGTTTCGTAATCATTTTGGCGCTAGCTTAAAAAACTATCCATTCCCGTTAGCGGAGAGGGTGTTGCTTATGGTCGGACGGACAAATATTGCATATAGGCTATGCTGGTTATATGCATTTGTGCCTTTTTTTGATAGCGCTCCTGGCAGGTTAAAACCGTCCGAGCATCCTGCCAGTTGTGGAGTTGTCAAGCTTTCAGACATTGCTCCCGCCTTTACCAAAATAATCACTTATGTCTTTTATATTATCTTGCCTACCGGCGAACCCTCGGCAAGTAACATACATAAAAAAACCGGCGAAGAGCAGTGATCTTTTTGGTAAAGACTGCCCTTGCCGGGTTAATCCTACTATCAAATTATTATCGCATCCTTGCATCATATCAACCGGTATTATATCACAAACGCATCGGAAGTCAAGGACAAATTGCTTTAAGTTTCAAGCAAGTATATGTCACCGTCTCAAATTTTAAGGCTTATAAGCCTTTATTTATGCTACATTTACAAAAACTTTCAAAGATTTCTCATTATTTGCTTGACTTTCCGGGTATTTTATCCTTTAATAATAGACGTCATGGATATGGATATAGATAAAAACAATTCAATTATCAACAATATGCCTGGCCGGTGGGCTACACTCCTTCTTTTGGTCTGTATCCATGACAACACTGGCCGGGCGTCTATTTAAGGGTTGGAAAATGAAAGCTTGCTCACAATGTAAAAAACAGTTGAATAAACTTGAAGGCGAAGGCGTCCAGTGTAATAGTTGCGGCGAAGTATTTGTCTTATGTTCGACCTGCATAAATGAATTACATGGCTCTAATTGTCCTAAGTGTGGAGAATTTAATGCTGTTTTTGACGAATCTTAACCATCCTCCCCACTGCCCTCTGCGTGCGCGTAGGCGGCGACGTGTAGGATGTAAACTATAACTTTTATGAAAGGGTTGGAAAATGGACTCCACAAAAATACTACAGGGAATTATCATACTTATCGAGGACGACAAATTCTCGGATGCCCAACAAGACTGTCGGCTTTTACCACAAGAACAAGAGGTGATTAACTTATGCGCCACAATTGGCGCAATTGATAGTCAGCCGACTGAGCAGGCTTATCGTGGCACAAAATCAGCAGCTCTTGGAATGGCTGATAAATTGATTGGCCATATCTAATAGCTCAAATATATAAGAGTTGTTGGTGGCACTAACTATGCCTCGAACCGAGATCGTGGCTTGTACGGCGTCTCAAGACGCAGAAAGGGGTTGGAAATGGATTATTACTGCAAAAAATGTGGCGAAGTCTGCATTGAAAAATGTGGAATGGTTATCTGCCAAAAGTGCGGATATGAAGTGACAAAGGACGCGGCAGATAAGGCTAATTTGCTGGAAGCGTCTAAGCTTGCTTTATTGATAAATTACACAGTCGATGAAAACGGGGATGATGAATTAGAATTATCTCCAACAGATGCTAAATGTAAGCAAATGTTGATAGCCGCCATCGTTCTGGCGCAGAAAGGGGAATAATGATGGAAGGTAAACATACACCAGGGCCGTGGAAAATAGATGCTGGGCCTCGAAGTTATGCAATAAAAGCAACAGAAGGCTTATCTAAAGCAAAGTGTATTTGTGATATGCGACTGCCTCAAGATAATGGTGTTCCTATAAAACAAATAGATGCCAATGCCTGTTTTATTGTCAAGGCTTGCAACAGCCACTATGCCCTGCTGGATGCGTGCAAGATAGCTATTAAGGCTTATTGTGGCACAACGGAAAATAAAAGAAAGATTAAAGCCGCCATCGCTCTGGCGGAGAAACCATGAGTATTGACCGCACCAAATACCTGAATAGTAAAGAAGTAGGCCGTCTGCGGGAAGTAACTAAAGCCCGGACCACAAAGACGGGAGTGTTGGCTTGGATGCTGGTTGACTTTGCTTTGCTAACAGGTCTGAGGGTCTCGGAGATTGCTTCTGTTAAGATTGAAGATATAGATTTTGACCGTTCCTTAATCCACATCCATCGACTCAAGAAACGTAACGGCGACGGCGATGATATATTGGCTATCAGCGTGGAGTTTGCCGCCCATTTAAGGAGTTTTATCGGCAGTCGAGACTCTGGCTCTCTATTCATCGGAGAAAGAGGCCCACTGACCGCGCAGGGCCTGCAAAGGATATGGTATAAGTCGGTTCGACTGGCCGGCCTACCGAAAGAGCTATCAATTCATTCAGCACGTCATACAATAGCCGTTCACCTGTTAAAGAAAACCGGAAATCTAAGACAAGTCCAGAAGCAATTAGGTCACGCTTCACCAGCCACTACTGCCAATATGTACGCCGATGTCAGCTTTGAGGATATGCAGGATGGACTTAATGGGCTTTACCAATGAAAAAAGCAGATATTTTAGGAAATCCCGATTTTGATATGCCAGATGAAGGTTGTTCTGGATGGAGAAGTTTGGCTGACTGTAGAAAATGCCCAGAAACTGATAAATGTGATAGCTGTTCACGTAGAATGTGTAAATATGTCGCCGTCAATGTTTATTTTTGTGGAGAAGCAGATGAACTTATCTGCCGATATTGTGCGAAAGAACAAGGTTGGAGTAAAACTGAAATAGCTACGCAAGCCGTTGACCCTGAAAGAAGTGTTTCCGGCAAAGATTGTTGGTCTTTATGAAAGTAAGTAAACGTATACGTAAAGATTGTCTTGGTTGCAAATGCTCGGAAACATTTGGTTGTCAACTTAAATATAAGACCACAACAAAAAGTATTATAATAGGCATAACAAAACGTGTACCTCTTGAGTGCTGTCCAAAACCATTGACTAATCGAGATTGGTTAAAGGCTCGTGAAGATATACACCGGCGATGAAATAGAACAATAGTAATTTCCAACCCGCCCCCTGTGCCGTTGTGCCGGGGGGCTTTTTGTGAAGTAAAATAAGTTCGTATACAATTCATATTCATTCCCATCTTGGCTTTTGGCTAAGATGTAATTATTTTCATTATGAATACAAATAAATGGTGACGCCGGGTGTTTGTGGTGTTTTTTTGAGTATATAGAATCATTCTTTTTTTTACCGTCAAAACTTCCGTAAGCGTCGAACTGTTGGCCTTTTTCCGGCCTCCAAAAATGCTTTTGTTTCGGCTGAAGCGGATGTTTTGAGCGATAATATATTTTGTGATATACTTTTTCGCATTCCTTACAAGAAGACCTTAAACCATATTTTCCTTTTGTCTGGTTGTAGAATTCGCCGAGAGGCTTTCTTTTATTACATGTTGTGCATTCCTTCTTCATTTTCTAATGCCGGCGAGGGCGGCAGTGCTTTTACCGCCCTTCGCCGACATATCCTCAAAACCTGAAACGAGTCCCAATAGCAACTTTGTACCTATCAGTGCCTGAGTCATTTGCTAATTTCAGATATTCGCTGTACGACCGCAAAGAAAACTCAGTGAGGATTTCTACGCCCCCTATCTCGTAGACCGTTCCTGCAATGAAAGCATACATACCACCGTCATTGTCGATGTCTAAAGTTGCCTGGCCGCCGATGTATGGCCTTCCCAATATTCCTAAACCGTTTGGGTCTGTAAGAGACTGTAAAATATAAGCTCCGTAAGTTTGGTCTATATCCGAATCTCCTTCCGGCCACCAATAGCTTGCCAAGCCGACTTCAGTCTGCTCGATCCGTGTGCCAACCCTGATAGCATCCTCAGTTGTAGCATCCTCGAATTCGTTCGGACTGCTGAGTAGTGTTACTGCCATTTGCTCTGAACAACCGTAACAAAAACAAATGAGCACCAACATAACAATTAACTTATTCATTTTTACTTTACCCCTTAAAATAAATTCTCTTTTTTCCTTACAAGAACCAATTTATGTATTCATTCAGCTACCTCCTTTCCGCCTCTCGGCACTTGTGCTGCCATCATTCAAATAACGTTGTTAACATCCTTATCGCTTTCTCCGCCTGCTGTCGGATGACTCCGTTGCCGAGTAATCGCATTCTGTCCACCCGACAGGAAGTCCCATCAACTGCTCGACCCACGCTGGATTGAGCTTGCCCTTGCCCGCTTGCGTCGATAGACCGTCTGTCCTCACGCCTTTTTTCGCTCGTCTTCTGTTGAATCCTTCTTCGTTTGCTGGAGTTTTCCACAACAACTCTCGGCTCTTCCCATTCGTACTGAGTCTGTCCGGGGCGGGCAGGCCAGCGGCAGTCTGAATATTCATTCCGCCCTCCCGTCCTTGCCGTCCGGATCCCGTTACGCAGTTGCTGTTCGGCGTCGGCCAGATGTTGTATTTTGCCATTGCCCCCAAAGTCGGCCGTATTGCTGCTCCTGCACTTTTGCTTTTGTTGAAATAACTGCCCCCGTCCACCATTGCTGGCGTAGGATAGGATGAACAATCTTTGCCGTTTGTGGGGAGCGCCGACCTCTGCCGCCGTAAACAGTCCAGCCTCAACTGAGTAACCCATATTTCGTAGGTTTCTGTAAACTTCGGGGAATCCAATGCTAAGGTGTCCGGGGACGTTCTCTCCGATGAACCAAACAGGTCTAACTGCCTCAATGATTCGAGCAATATGCGGCCAAAGGTGTCGAGAGTCTTTAGTCCCTTTCCTCTTGCCGGCAACGCTGAACGGTTGGCAAGGATAACCGGCAGTGACGATGTGTACCCTTTTACGAAATGGCGAGCCATCGAAGGTTTTAACATCCGTCCAGACAGGAGCGACATCCAACTTACCCGCTTCCATCTTGCTAACCAGGTTCGCCACCGCGAAGGCTTCGATCTCCACATAAGCGACCGTTCGCACGTTCGGCCAAGCTCGTTTGAGTCCCAATTCGAGCCCAGCGTATCCCGTACACAGGCTGATACATCTAAGTTGTTCGGGATTATCCACACCGCCAATCCCCGCATATTATTTCGTTCTCGGTCACGAAATCTCCTGATAAATTGACACAATAGGTTCTTTTAATCGGCGCATTCGGTCTGCCATAGCCCTTTTCTCAAAAGAGCCAAAAACCTCCGGTTCGTAGTCGTCTTCTATTTCTTCTTCATCCATCAGTCACCGCCTCATGCAGTAAATAAATGTTTTATTTTTTTGAATATATCACGATTTGCATTATAGATTACTCTTTTGAGAAAAGGCTCTAACCGCTTTGCCCTACCGTATTGTTTTCTTGTCTTTGAGTTTTTGCTATTAGAAGGAAGGCTGGCAAATATCAGGGTAATTGGGTTTTCGTACTGCTGTGCAGCTAACTTGATTTTGGTGTAGTCCTTCGGCGGGAAATAGCCTTTAGTCTCCTCAAACTCATAGCCGTCTATTATCTTGATAGTAAAATCGGGCAAGTATAGTTTGCGATTCTTGAAATAAGCAGTTTCCAGTTCAAGCAAGGTATCGTGTGCCTCATACCACCACTCCACAATAATGCCCTGCTCTTTCCTTAGCTGACACCAGACAGACCACCTGTACTCAAGCTTAGAGCGGAAAGTACAAATCTTGCCGCCAACTTCTCTTGTTATTTTTTCAACGTGGCCGAAATTACCCATCCGTGGATTCCTTTATACTCCTAATTCCTTTCTCTGCCGATTTTTGATTTTCTTTACACCAATAAAAGCAACTTTTATAACTGTTTTTTCGGGTGGCCATTCCAACACCACACCAACCTCCATCATAGTAGCAGTGACATTAACACCCATTGCCTCTGGTACATAAGTAACGATTAAATGTTCGGCATTATTGAATAAGTGGCGATGTAAATTGTATTCTACATCTCTGCGAAGTCTTTTAAGTAATGTTCCCTGCCAATACAAACAGCAATCGAGTTGACGTTTGCTCCAATCTTTATGTTTAATTCTTATTTTTTCCCGGTGTAATTCCAAATCCAACGCTACCCACACAGCAAGTATAGGTTTCGACATATCAAAAAAATCATATACCAAAGGTGCGAATGGAGGGCAGGTTGGCCTTTTGCCATAATTAGGACAGCCATGTTTATGATTGAAATATGGCTTTTTGCAAATTTGTCGCATTGACAATTCAATAACAGGTTTAACATAAACGATTGACATTCTTATTTCACTCCTAATTCCCTTCTCTGCCGATTCTGCAGGATTTCATCTATAAGCCAGCCACAAAGACCTGGTAAGTAACCACCATCTTTTTTTATATCCAATAATGCGGGAGTTGATTTGCTTTCTAAATATCTTTGAAAATCATCTCTGTCTTTTTGTTTCTTTCTTTCCCGTTCCTGTTTCTCTTTGACTGCCTTTTCTTCCGGTGATTCTGTCACGCCCTCTGTCTCTTCCCAGCATCGGTTGTATAGCCAAGTCTTTAAGTGTTTCCACGGGGGGACAAAGCGATTAGCTTGGGCATCGAGCCTCCGCCTTTCTATTTGTTCATCAATAGCTGGTTTTAATAGCGGTAGAGCTTGCTTCCAGTCTTTGTGCTTGCAGAAATAATCAAACTCGGTATTAAGACCCCGCTTAACGCTCGGATATGCTTTTCTTGCAATATCAAAAGTTTCTATTTCAGATGTCTTCGGCTTTTTCATCGCTTCCCTGCTTTACATTAAACTCATATCTCAATACCCAAGGATTTACGTCCCATCCGTAGCCGCGCTTGGCATTGAGGGAATCCCATAATTGAGCAAATTGTTCCACTGGATTATCAACATACTTACTAATTTCTATTTCAAAGCCTTCTTGATACATTCCTTCCTTAATAGCATCTTTTTCTGTTATCTCCTGCAACCTCTCCACCCGAACATCGAGAACTTCAAGCCATATACGGGCTGCCCATTTGGGCATGTGGATTGATGGTCTTTTTCGCCATGTACTATTAAGAAAAGAGGTTTGGCGCCATGGAATATTTACTGGCTGTATTATACCGCCTATCCCTTCGGAAAACGGGTCGGGACAACTGGCAACATAGCGGGGCTTGATTGTGTGGCTTTCGATACGGCCTTGCCATTTTCCATTCTCCATGTGTCCCAAGTCCCACCATGTCTCCCTCACCCATAGCAAATCGCCTTTTTGGTAGGGTGTTCTTTCGGGATATAAAAGTCCTTTATCACTTATGAGTTGTTCATAAGTCACACCAGAAAACCAATCCTTTTCTGATTTTTTCCATGACCAATATTTACCATCAAATACTGGTTGTGGTTTAATCACTCTCCGAGTCACCGTCTTTCGGCCATCGAGAATAGCCTTGACCATATCTGTACTGAATATTATTGGCAGTTCTCTCATTTTCTAAACCTTGCGTAAACTTTCTTGCCTTCGGCTTTTTTTGGTGATACCAATCCGATGGACCAAAACGAATTTTTGTGCATGTATCCTTTTCCAGCAATACCCGGCCCTTCATCATGCCAAAAGCAATTAAATCCCGACAGGGACGGCACACAATGTAGGTGGGTGAACGAGAAGGGTATAGGAGGATCATTAAAAATTCGCCTATGGATTCCTAAAAAGTTATCATTGCCTTTTACAATCTCCCAATCCACATACTCCGGCTCAGGCTGGTAGTCGGGCTTGATGGCGTAGGTACAATCTTGATCATATTCGAACATGCATCCTCCTACTGCTTGTTGCCAATAAGCCTGATTATATGTTTCGCAGCTTTTTATTCCGACCTTCCTGAAACATTCCTGCTCCTCCGGCGTCATAAGCCCGAACGGACGAACATAATTCTTGTCTTTTAGTTTTTCGATAATTTCATTCATTGTCCTTATCCTTCCAGTTAGCGTTTTGATAAAATAGCGATAACTATGGCTAATCCAATCAATGAAATAACTAATGGAATAACTATAGACAAAACATTTACATTAGAGGCTATTTGTTCTATAGCTTTGATTATATTAGGGTCGTTCATTGTCCTTGTCCTTTCGGGTCACTTAACCTCGTGACTCAAATGCTTATTTTATGATTATTTTAGCTCCGCCTATCGCTACCATAAATGCCAACAAATCAAGCTCATCATCGAAACAAGCAACTATTTCTTTTCGCCTTTCATTGTCACATAGCAATTTGCCGTGATAATCCAACTTGTCCGAAATGGCTTTACATTGCTCATCAGTTGCATCCTTTTTTATCTTAAAAACTCGTACAATACTCATTACTTGTCCTTCCAGTTCGGGTCACTTAACCTCGTGACTCAAGTGCCTGAATATGCTCTGCTTGCCATTAAGACTTGCTTCTAAGGCTTCGATTTTCGTGAGAAGTCCCTTATATTTGTTCGTGGCATTCTCCAACTTGAATCTTTCTTCTCTGCATAAACCTTTAGCGTAGTCTTTGGCGACAGTTGCAGGTATATTGTCAGGTAACGCTTCTCCCTCGACTTGGTTGATTTTACCTCTTGCCAGTTTAGCCATCGCAACGGCTAAGGAAACATCGTAATTGGCGATAGCATTGGCTTTCTCTTCACCAATATCGTCAATTTCACCACAAAGTTCCTCAAGTCGCTTGATTCTGTCATTTATCTGGTCTGCTACTTTCATTACTTCCATGATTTACCTCAAAATGGTATTTCGTCTGTTGGTTTTTCGGGATGGTCTCCTACATAATTGGGATTCCCACCAGTTTCTATGTGGCCGTGCACTACGTACTCCACAGCCTGTATAAGCCGTTCTGCTAAGGCTATGAACTGAGCCGTAATATCTATGCCCTGTGACTGGTTAGGATGCTGCGGCGGCGTCTGAGGCGTCTGAGTGTTACTCTGTTGGGCGTTCTGAGGGACTTGACGTTGTATCCAACAATAGAGAAAAGTCTTGGGTGACTGGTCGGGCTTGAAAGGCCATATCTTGAAAGTGAAGGTCTTGCCGATATAGCTGTCATCGAGGGGTTCAAAAGTGCCTGTCAGCTTTACCCATTGTTTAACGCCGGTATTGTCCTCAAGAAAAATAGATTGTCCCGGCTTGCCGGATTGCTTGGAATACTCTATCGGTTTAACCGCTCTAACTATAGCGGGCATTTCGACTTTAAGATTGTAATTAGTACCCGGCTCGAATTTACCGAGATTATTGTACGCTGTGTGAAACATTCATTTGCTCCTTTTCTTCTCTGAGTCTCTTTAGATTAAATTTTTTGATTTCGAGTTGTGATGTGTCACATCTGATTTGCAAATCAAGTTTGATAATCAACGCTTCCTGTGGTGTGATTACTTTTTCCCCTCCTTTCATGTTATAGATATTGATTATATCTATAGCTAAATCAACATTTTTCGGTTCGTGATTGTAACATGAGAATAATTCGTCACGCCCATTGTTTGTTACATGAAAATAACCATTAGAATCAATTGGAATTATAATCGTCAGCATGTTCTTGCTCCTTTTTGAGTTTTTCTACTTGTACTCTAAGTATTTTTATTCTTTGAATTTCTTGCTGCCATTTTATAGCTTCCCATTCTGCTTGAGCCAGTTGGCAATCGAGACATATAGCAAATTCCGGTAACTGCTCGCATTTTGGGCAGCCGTTATCCATCGGAGTCTTCTTTCAGGGCTTGCTCAACTATATTCTTAATACCGTCCAAAACTTGACGCATAGCATCTGCTGAAATGGCATCAAGTGTTATTCCCGAAGCTCTCAAAACCTCAGCGGCTCTGTTTAGGTCTGGTTTCGGGAAAACGTCAAGTGGATATGCTTTTACCCAAATATCAATGCGTTCCAATGTATCTCTCAGCTTGGCGATTTCATCAAAAGCATTGCTCAATCGAGTCAGAATTTTTGCGTTCTCGGCTTGGAGGACATTAAATCCCGCAACTTCTTCACCGGCCAACTGTTCAAATTTAACAAGAACAGCTTCCGCATTATTTGCCCGTTCCATCAGCTTGGCGTTCTCGGTTGTCAATCTTTCAATTTTTCTTTTGATAATTTCCTTGTGGTTTGGATCTCCGAATACTCTATCGAACCATTTTTCAAATTCGTCCATTGTCATTCTCCCGTCACGTTCCGAAATTTCCGTTCTTCTTCAAACAATTTTCTTTGCTTCTCTAAAGCCTTATTTACTAATTTTTGGAAAAATTTAGGATGATAACCTTTCTTTATCATCAACCGATAATGAACAATTTGTGCCGATAGTTTTCTTTTTGTAATAATTGTCATTCTCCCGTCAGGCTTTCTTCCACCACGGTTTGCAGATTTCATAAGCATCTTCAATGAGCTTTTCTGCTTTTGAGAATTTACGAAAGGCTTCCCTTGGAAGATATGCAGAGGCAAAGTTCAATTTACGACTGGCTTGTCTGATAGCTCTAAACTCTTTTCGTTTTTGTTTTTTGAACTGCCTAAGTGTTTGGTTCATGTGTTTTGGTAATATTTTATTCATGTCATTCTCCCGTCAGTGCTTCAATCTTACTGACTAAAAGCTTCTCTGCATCTATGCCCATAACACCCCACTTCTCTTTTACATACAATCCGTCTCTTGTATGAATATTGAGAGCGAGGTCAGCGATTTCTTTTAAGGAAGCGTTCTCGGCTTGGAGTTTGGCTTCCATAGTTCCATCTAATAAGTCTGCGTAATCTTGGCGTGTAGATTCCACCGTATTACTCAGGTGTTCGTTCTCAGCTTGGAGGAAATCTATACGACCTTCTGGATTTGTATATTTGAATTTTCCACATCCCTCAGATAATGCCGTTCTATCTGAAAATGGACACTCTTTGTTCATATAATATTCGCATTGACCACAAGTATGTTTGCTCATTGTCATTCTCCCGTCATCCTAAAATCTTATTGCAATCTATACACAAATCATGGTCTGGCTGTTTCACGCACTCGCCGGGGATGTATGAATAAATGGTTTCTTTCCGAGCATGTTTGCATTTGCTTTGTTTTTCGATTCGTTCTTTTTCCATCCTAATTTTGTGTGGAGAATTCGGTGATGAACAATAATTGTTTTCATGTTGGATACAGCCACGTTTTGTTAGTTTGCGACGGTTGCAATAAGAACATTTATATAATGTTTGATTTCTGACTATTTCCATTGTCATTCTCCCGTCACTATGAAATCGACCCACTTGTTGATAAAATCTTTATTCAAATCCTCAAAATTTCCTGTTGAAATTATTGCACAGACCACACCATGACGGACTTTGCCCCGAATCTCCATTTGTCTTGATTCTAACCATTCCTCCTCAGAACACCCACCCGTAACATCTATCAAAAGTTGAGGGTCAACGTCTTTTATTTCATTCTGCATTTTTACCATCTCATCTATGAATTTGGATACTTCTTGCTTGAGATTGTTGATATATTCCTCATCTCGTTTGACGTTAATACAACAAAAAGGCTGTTTCTCAACACGGGGGTCAAAGCTGATAAAGTCACACCATTTTCTTTTAGTTACCCAGAGTATTCCCTGCACTTGAGATTTGTACTTTGAAGGCAAAATACGTGAAGCCATATATCCAAGATGCGTACTGGTATTCGGGCATTTGATTTCGATAACTCCATCATCTGCCTCTAAGGTTTCAACCAAACCGTCTGGAGAAACACCTACATACTCGGCAAACTCTACTCGTTCAGCTTGAGACTCAGGTTGGTAATTGATAAATCCCACTTGCTTAATCTTGACACGGCCATAATTGACCTTCTCATAATATTCCCGTGCCATAGGTTCATTTTGTGTTCCCCACTCCATTTCGGCGTTAGTGAAAGACTCTGTTGATATGCCAGTCTTTCTTTCAAGGATTAGCTCTCTCATATAGTGTTTGCGGGTATTGCCTTTCTTTGATAAGACTTTATGAAATCCCGTTCCAGTTATCTTCCCCATCCTGGCTTCATGCCATTCGGGAGAACCTTGTATTAAATTGGCGTTATCTGTCATTGCTTATCCTTTCGCTTTTTCATTATCTTTGCATGTTGCTTACAATATAAACCTTTATTGCCATGTCCGTTTTTGCGTGAACATCTGCGCTGTGGATTTATATAACTACCAGTCCATACTTTGTAATTGCATCTATTATCTGTCATTGCTTGTCCTCTAAATATCAATTCTCACTTCCATTCTTGGAGCTTCAGAAGAACGAAACTCAAATATCCTTTGGCCGTCTTTCTCGGATTCGCCGGCGAAATAATAGCCAAAATTGGCCAAACATACTGCTAAAGGTTCGTTCAGTCTCTCGATGAAATCGTCTATATTGTGACAGTCATGGTCATCTATACATTGGTTGCACATATCTTTTTCGCAGTCGTTACAATGACGCATCTGTATGGCACTCCTTGCTTGGCCGCATATTACACAATCCATTGATGGCCCCCATCTGTCGATGATTAACCTTCTTTCTCCGCCTCGGCTATTTGGTCTAATTTCGTGGGTGATTTTAGGTTTAGCATTTCATAACTTCCTTTCATCGTGATTGTGCTTCGGTTTGAGCGCAAGAACTGAAAGAGCATCTCTGACATCCGGCTCACTGAATCTGAGACGTCCATTGACATCTAAGGATGGAATTGCGCTGCTATCGGTCAATACCCTCAGATAATTCTGTGGCAAGTTCAGCCTCGCGCTTAATGCTTCAAGTGATAAGTATTCAGTTAGTACCCTCTTCATTTCTTCTCGATAAAATTGGTTGCTGAAAGGGACGAAAACGGCCATATTGTCCCATTCATATCGAGGGTCAGAGGTTTGGTATATCCATCCACCTGGAACTCTAAATACACACAGCCATTTATTAAGTGACAGTTCTTCGTGCAACTTCAATTCATAAATTGATTTCTTTTCTTCCGGCATGATTAACCTCCAATCTTCGTTCCGAGCCATATAAAAAACATGGCTATTGCCGTCCACTTGAAGAGCCAGCACCAACACTCGACCATCTCAAATCGACTCCTGAATTTGTCCTCGTAATAGTTCATAATCTATCTCCAAAAAGGCTTCGGGCATCCTGATTGCAGTTTCCTATTTTAATGCTCAAAAAAGTGTTAATTTAAGTCTGACCTCCCTTGCCTTGACTTTGGCAACGCCCCGAAGCCGGTTTATTCACTCTGGTGTTATTTCTATTTTTATTGGTTCTTCTTCAAAACCGGAGCAACTTATTGTATTATCGTAATGCACTTCATGTTTTCGGCAGTACATTATCATTTTTTCGCCACGATTTGATTTGTTTAACATATCCCCCTCATATTTACTGTAATGCACACATACTTTGCATGTTTTCATTTTCTTATTCCTTAAAATCGGCTGCTGTCACTTCTTTAATTCTTCGCCTTTTCTGTGCTGTTCTGCGTTTATCTCTTGTTATCATCATCATTACTTCATTCTTGACAATGATGACCTTAATATGGTGAGTCAAAGCACAATCACAGCATGTTAAATAGAAACTCTGGTCTGATTTTGCACATATTCCATCACCATCATTTATGTCTATATATCTTGTTTTCTTGCTCATTAACTTCCCACCTTCGCCACTGCCCAATATTAACTTTTCAAACGGTCATTATCCGGCTTCTTCGTGAGCCGCCTTTCGGCGGATTCTCTCTATTCACTTTCATTGATTATATAATCCTGAAGAATAGAAAGTTGATTAAGGATTTTGTCGGTTTCCTCTTCGATGTACTTTTCCATCAATTTGCTCTTGATTTCATAGAAGTTTGTATTCTCGCAAAGTAGTTTTCTATCATGGGAGTATGTGAATAAGTCCGTTGCTGGACAATAGCCGTGTACTGCGCAAAGTTTCAATTTGACATTATCTTTGATATGAATCCAAAGAGCATTAAGTATAGGATGTTTTGCTAAGACTTCACGTGCACTCTCAACATCCTGGTCAAAACGATTTTTGGCTTTTTCTATAATTCGTTTTTCCAATACGCTTTTTTCCATTTCTAATGTTCCTTTCTTTAATAACGATTGGGGCCAGAGTCATCCCTGACCCCTTTCGCGGAGGAGGTTGTGATAAGCTTAAAAAGGGGGGCCGAAGTGAAAGTCAAAGAGGGTCTTTATATAGTCAGAAATTGTACTCCGCCGATGACATCCGTGTTCTTCGGCCCATCCCTGAGATAATCCGCCTGAGCCGAGGAGATTTTAAGGAAAGCTCGAAGCGGGTTATTTGCTGTGTCCGGGCAGGATTCCCCAGCCTGCTACGTCTCTGCCTTTTTTGGCATCAGTATTAGTAGTTTCTGATAACCTCAAGCATTATCTCATATCTCTAAGCCACCGGCGCTACCACGCCGCCGGACACATTCAAAAAAGCTTGTCACAGCTTGGTCGAACCGTTATACTTTACTTTTTGACCCTACCGTTTGACTGGGGGTCAAGAGGTCGCCGGATCATTCCCGGCCGCCCCGATTGATGTTTGTGCTCGTCGGCACACGTCGTCGCGGACGGCTGCATAGTACTCCATTGTCGTCTTAATATCGGCGTGTCCGGCGAGCAATTGTACTTCCTGCGGTGACAGTTTCGGATTCTGGGTCCAGTGGGTAATACAGGTCCGTCTCAGGTCGTGAAATGTCCTGTTAAGACTTATTCTGTCTAAAGAAGGAAGTAATGTGTTTGCTCTTTCAATGATTCGCTTAAACGGTTTGTTGAAATTCTCATCTGGATTGATTCTTCTTCTGTAATTTAACGGTCTTTGCCGCTGCAATGTCCAGTGACGTTTCTCCGAGAGAGTTAGATACTGCTGTCCTTTTAGAGAGGGAATTATCTTACTGACTATCAGATTATAAAACATCGGGACTAATGGTACTATCCGATACTTTTTATTCTTCGGCCAGTATTCCCAAGTCTCTGCGGTGTCGCGTTTCGGCTGGATTGCTATTTCGCAATCGTCGAAGTTAATATCATCGAGGGTCAGATTCAAGACTTCCGAACGTCTCGCGCCTGCCGTTACCGCAGCCAAAATTCTTGCCTGCCAAATATCGTTGGACACCGCAAGCATGGCTTCGATTTGACATGGCTTGTAAACGTGAATCCGTTCCTGAGGTACGCGGAACTTCCGAACTCCCTCGAACGGATCGCTTGCAATCCAGCCCTGGCGTATCGCCCATTTGAAAATCGGGCGCACCATTTTGACATAA
>Ga0307379_10000675_pt1 | contig 56310 bp, 61 predicted proteins | sample UN2MG_FD_202237 | JGI IMG/M metagenome (GOLD analysis project Ga0307379, IMG submission 202237) | Soil microbial communities from Risofladan, Vaasa, Finland - UN-2 | ecosystem: Environmental > Terrestrial > Soil > Coastal area > Acid sulfate soil | place: Finland: Risofladan, Vaasa | collected... | reverse complement strand
CAAGGACCGCGAACGCGAGCGCGGCGGCGAGCAGCAGCATGGTCGCCGAGAGACGGTCGAGTACGAGCACGATGCCGTAGGGCGCCGGCCAAGCGCCGAGCCGGTAGACGCGGGGCTCGCCGTCTCTGGCGAGGTAATAAAGAAACAGCGCAATTCCGACGAGGGCCAAGGTTGCGGCGACAGAGATAATCCGCTGCATGCGGATGTCCCGCCGCCACGCCAAAATCAGGAGCGCGGCTGTCAGGGCGGGCAGGATTGCCGGAGTGATGATCCAGTTCGTCATGAGATGCGCGCCGCCGTCATTTGTCCGCCTCTGTCTCGGAGGCGAGGTCTTCTTCCGGAAGATCCGCGGTGTCGTTCTCGGTCTCCAAGAAGCCGCGCAGTGCGAGGACCACGATCAGCGCCGTCATGCCGAACGAGATTACGATGGCGGTCAAAACGAGTGCCTGGGGAAGTGGATCGGTATAAGCGTCGGCGCCTGAAATGATTGGCGGCTGATTGATCACGAGCCGTCCCGCTGCGAACAGAAAGACATTCACGGCGTAGGACAGCAGGGTCAGCCCGACGATGATGGGGAACGTCCGCTCCTGCAGGATGAGATAGACTCCGACCGCTGTCATCAAGCCGATGGCGCTGGCGATGAGAAGTTCCATGTCAGGCGCCCCCGCTGTTCGAGCTGACGATGCGGCCCTGCTTCAGCTGGATATCCATCGGCCCCTTCGGCACGGGTTCGCGCTCGGCTCTCTCCTCGACGCGCGAGATTTGGGCCAGCGACAGCATCACGACGCCGACCACGGTGAGAAATACGCCGAGATCGAAAGCCACGGCCGAGGCGAGCTCGATCTCGCCGATCAGTGGCAAGTCGATATGGGTGTAGGTGCTGGTCAGGAAGGGCCAGCCGAGGAACAGAGAGGCCAGACCGGCAAGCCCAGCGATGGCGACGCCGGCCCCGATCATGGCCTGGCTATCGTACCGGGCGCGTTGCGCGGCCCACGCATAGCCGCTCGCCAGATACTGCATGATGAGCGCGATGGCGACGATCAAACCGGCGATAAAGCCGCCACCCGGTTCGTTGTGGCCGCGGAGGAAGATGAAAACCGCTACCGTGAGCGCGAGCGGGAACAGGATCCGCGTCGCCACGACGAGAATCAGGGGATGGGCGTCCTGGCTCTGCAAGGAATGACGGATCGAATCGAGCGTGCGCGCGGCGGCGCCTCTTAAGGCATTATCGAGAAGCGCGAAGATGGTGATGGCGGCAATGCCGAGGACGATGATCTCGCCGAACGTATCAAAACCACGGAAGTCGACGAGGATGACGTTGACGACATTGGTCCCGCCGCCGCCGGGTTTCGCCTCGGCGAGGTGATAGTCGGAAATCGTCTGGAAGTCGCGCGTCATGACGGCATAGGCCAGCGCCCCGACGCCAAGGCCGACGGCTGCCGCCAAGCCGCCGCGGGCCAACCGCCCGGGTGTGCCCGTCTCTAGCGGCGACGTCTTCGGCAACAGGTTGAGCGCGAGCAGAAGAAGGATCGTGGTCACCACGTCGACGGAGATTTGCGTGAGTGCGAGATCGGGCGCCGAGAACTGCAAGAACATTAGGGACACGATAAGTCCGACGCCGCTGGTCAGGATGAGCGCCATGAGGCGGTCCCGATGCCAGAACAGGAGCGCGATGCAGATCGCCGCCAATACGATCCAAGCGACGCCGGCGGGGAACGACATGGGGATGATCGTTCGCGTTCCCGCCTCATGTGGCGCATTTAAGAAACCAAGGACGCCGACCGCGACGATGGCGCTCAGGATGACCCCCGCGTAGCGGGGAAGAGAGCCGTTATGCGTCACATCGATGATGGCGCGGGCGCCGTTCACCAAGCCGGAGAGCACGGCGTCATAGATTTGCTTCGCATCGGGTCTCGGGAAAGCCAGCCGAATTGCGTTGGCATAGGGGTAGGCGGCGAAGAGTATCGCGCCGCCGACCAGCGCGATGATGCTCATGTACAAAGCCGGCGTCAGACCGTGCCAGATTGCGAGTTTGTAGTCGGGGAGTGCTTCACCTACCACAGCGAGCGCCGTGCGCTCGACGATCGGCCCCGCGGTGAGGGCCGGGAGAATGCCAATGGCCATGACCGGGACGATGAGGATGGCAACGGGAAGCCACATCCCGAACGGCGGATCGTGCGGACGGCGGGGATAATCGTCGCGCGGCGGTCCGAAAAACGTTCTGATGGCGAAGCGGAAGGAATAGGCGGCGGAGAGCAGTGCCGCGATAGTCGCGAGCGCGGGAAAGAGCCAGGCGAGCCCCTCGTAGACCGTGTGCGAAGCCTCTTCGAGCATCATCTCCTTCGACAGGAACCCGTTGAACAGCGGAATCCCGGCCATCGACGCGGCGGCGACGAGAGACAAAGTGGCCACGATGGGCATGAGGGTGAGCAGGCCGCCCAGCCGGCGGATGTCGCGCGTGCCTGCTTCATGATCGATGATGCCGGCGTTCATGAACAGTGCGGCCTTGAAGGTCGCGTGATTGAGGATGTGGAACACTCCGGCGACGGCCGCCAGAGGGGTCCCAAGGCCGAATAGCATGGTGACGAGTCCGAGGTGGCTCACGGTCGAGAAAGCGAGCAGCGCCTTGAGATCGTCCTTGAACAGCGCGATCCATGCGCCGATGAGCATGGTGACAAGGCCTACCGGCGCGACGATGAGGAACCAGGCTTCCGTAGGGGCGAAGACCGGCCAGAGCCGGGCCAGCAGGAAGAGGCCCGCCTTCACCATCGTGGCCGAATGCAGGTAGGCCGACACGGGTGTCGGCGCGGCCATGGCATGCGGCAGCCAGAAGTGAAACGGGAACTGCGCCGACTTGGTGAACGCGCCGCCCAGAATCAGCAGAAGCGTCGGCAAGAGCAGCGGGGAAGACCTAATGACGTCGCCTTGCTGCAAGATCTGGGTGATTTCGTAGGATCCGGCAATATGGCCAAGCATCAGCATGCCGGCAATGAGCGAAAGTCCTCCGCCGCCGGTGACGATGAGGGCCATGCGCGCGCCTTGGCGGGACGCCGGCAAGTCGCTCCAATAGCCGATCAGCAGAAACGACGTGAGGCTCGTGAGCTCCCAGAACACGAGCAGCAGCAGAATGTTGTCGCTGAGGACGATGCCCACCATCGCGCCCTGGAACAGCAGGAGGTAGAAATAGAACAGGCCGAGGGGATCGTCCGCGCTGAGGTAGTACCGCGCATAGAGGATGATCAGCAGCCCCATGCCGAGAATGAGCGCGGCGAAGAACAGTCCCAACCCGTCAACGAAGAACGAGAAGGACAGGCCGATCGTGGGAAGCCACGGCACGCTCCAGGTGACGACGTCGCCGCGATAGACGCCTGGCGCGTAGGAGAGCAGCAGGACGAGCGCCGTGAGGGTGACGGCCCCTGTCGCCAGCGCGCAGAAGTTGCGTCCATACCGAATGGCCAGCAGCGGTATGACGGCGCCGAGAAATGGCGTGAGCGTAACGACGGCAAGCAGCATGTCGGAGGCTACCGATTTCGTGGAAAGTCAACCGCTTGCGGGGCTCGGCGGGGACTGGTGATGAGAATCTGCACGGTCATCGAAGCATAGTTGGGGGGGCGTCGAAAGTCGCTGGAAACCGGCATGTGCCCTGGGGTATTCTTGACGCACGGGCGGCCAATCCCGAAGGGGTCTAGGCTTTACCGTAAAGCCAATCGAACTGGCGAAGCGCGCTTTCCCCGCTGCGCGCACGAAGCGCGAGATTGCGCGCAAAGCGTGCCGGACCGCTCAGGTGATAGATCCGGCCGAAGCGGCGCGAGGTGTGTTGGAGGCGCGTGGTCCGGGCGCGCCGTGCCGCTTCGTAGGCGCGGAAAGCCGTCGCGGGATCTTCTGGGGATAGGGTGAGGCACTGCGCGAGCTGGTCTGCATCCTCGATGGCCAGGGCCGCCCCTTGTGCGAGATAGGGCAGCACGGGATGGGCCGCATCGCCGAGAAGGGTGATGGGTCCGCGGCTCCAGCGGGGCAGGGGCGCGAGCGAGAAGAGCGACCAGGACCGCCAGCTTGGCACCCGTTCAATCAATGATTTCGATTCCTTGCACCAGCGTGTGAATCCAGACCCTAAAGCCGACATGTCGGCGACCTGGTTCCAGCCTTGGCTCTCATGGCCGCCGTCGATCACCGCGACGACATTCAGCGCCGCGCCGCCGCGGACGGGATAATGCACGATATGCGCGTGCGGCCCGAGCCATAGGCCCACCACGGGCGCCCCGAAGGGGTCCGGAAGGCCCTCAAGGGGCATCAGCGCGCGGTAGGCGGTAGCGCCGGAGAAGCGCAACACCGCCTCCGGCGCGATCGTCTTGCGCACGGTGGACCACAGCCCGTCGGCGCCGATGAGGCTTCCGCCCTCCACCATCGTGCCGTCGATATTGGCGACAGTGACCGCGCCTTTCACTGCAATGCCGGAGACTTCAATGCCGGAGACATCGAAGCCGGAGGTCAACGAGACCGGGGCGGCCGCCGCCGCCGCCGCCCGCAAGCCCGCATGCAAATCGGCGCGGTGAAGCGTGAGATAGGGCGCGCCGTAACGTTTCTCGGCCTGATCGCCGAGGGGGACGGCGGCGAGGCGGCGTCCCGTCGTGCCGTCGAACAGCCAGATCGCTTCAGGCCGGAAGGACGACGGCATGATCGCATCGAGTACGCCGAGCGTGCGCAAAAGGCGCGTGGCATTCGGTCCGAGCTGAATACCGGCGCCGCTCTCCTCGCTGAACGCGGAGCGCTCAAGCACGGTCGCGTCGAAGCCGGAGCGGGCGAGTGCGATGGCGGCTGAAAGCCCACCAATGCCGCCGCCGGCGATGAGGACAGGCTGGTGTTTGCCCATCAGGCGGGTGCGTCAGGCCGCCGGCGCGCCGGGTGGCGCCGTGGCGACGTAGACGCAGCCCTCAGGCTCGGTCTCCGTCGCCTTGAGGCCGTCGTCGAACTCGTAGAGTGTCGAGCAATAGGGGCAGATGATCTGCTGGTCGTCGCCCATATCCAGATAGATATGCGGATGGTCCTGCGGCGGCGCGGCCCCCATGCACTGGAATTCCTTGACGCCGATCTTGATCCGGTCGACGCCTATGTCATTCACGTAATGGGGCACGAGCGTTTGGGCCATGACAATCCGTTCGCGGGTCTGCTTATGGGACGGAGAGGCCAGCATAGTGACCCTTGCGGCAAAGCGGTAGATTAAGAATGCAGAGCTTCGATTCAGACGGCGTGCGGATCGCCTATATGGACGAGGGGGAGGGGGAGCCCATCCTGCTCATCCACGGCTTCGCCTCCAATTCGGCAGCGAATTGGATCGACCCGCAATGGGTGCGGACGCTCACCAAGGCTGGCCGCCGCGTCATTGCCTATGACAACCGGGGGCACGGTCAAAGCGAGAAGCTCTACGATCCCGATCGCTATGGGGCGCCGGAAATGGCGGAAGACGCGCGGCGGCTGCTCGACCATCTCGGAATCGAACGCATCGACGTGCTCGGCTACTCCATGGGGGCGCGGATCGCCGCCTTCTTGGCGTTCGCCCATCCGGAACGCGTACGGAGCGTCATTTTCGGTGGGCTCGGCATCCACATGGTGCGGGGCATGGTGGGGTCCGGTCCGCTTGCCACGGCGCTCGAGGCGCCGCGGCTCGAGGACGTCACCAACGATACGGCCCGAAGCTTCCGGGTGTTCGCCGAGCAGACCAAGAGCGATCTGAAGGCGCTGGCGGCCTGCATGCGCGGTCCGCGCGAAAAGGTGCCCGCGGAAAGGCTCGGCGAGATCGCCATGCCGGTGCTGGTGGCCGTGGGTAGCAAGGATGTGATTGGGGGGTCTGGCGCGGCGCTTGCGGAACTCATCCCCGATGCCCAATTTCTGGAGATCACGGGACGCGATCACATGAGGGCCGTCGGCGATTCAAAGTTCAAGCAAGGCGTGCTCGACTTTTTAACCTCGCGTCCTTAGTCGTTGATATTTCTGAATGCTCTCTCGTGGTAGACGAAGCGGGGTGATCCTGCTACGGGGGCTCAAATGAGGTAAAGCCATGCATAAGTCTGCAATGGCGGCAGAGCCGCAGATCAAGAGCTACGATCCCGTCTGGAGTCGGGTCCGGCGCGAGGCCGAGGAGGTCAGCGCAGGGGAGCCCGCGCTCGGCGGCTTCATCTATGCGTCGGTGCTGAGCCATTCGCGTCTCGAGGACGCGGTGTGCCATCGCTTGGCCCGGCGGCTTCAGCACGCCGCGCTCGATCCCGGCCTGATCCACAAGACCTTTCACGAAGTGCTCGAGGCCGACCCTTCGCTCGGCGAGGCATTTCGCGCCGACCTCATGGCCTGGGCGCAGCGCGATCCCGCCTGCGATCGGCTGATTGAGCCGATGCTCTATTACAAGGGCTTCCACGCGCTTCAGACCCATCGCATCGGTCACCGCCTGTGGAACGCGGGCCGCAAGGACTTCGCGCTCTATCTCCAGAGCCTGGTATCGCGCTTCCTGCAGGTCGATATTCACCCGGCGGCGCGGATCGGCCGTGGCATCATGATCGACCACGCCACGGGCATCGTTATCGGCGAGACGGCCGTCGTGGGCGACAATTGCTCACTGCTGCATGGCGTCACGCTCGGCGGTTCCGGCAATGAGCAAGGCGACCGTCATCCGAAGATCGGACGCGGGGTCATGATCGGCGCCGGCGCGAAAATTCTCGGCAACATTTCGATCGGCGATTGTGCCAGGATCGCGGCCGGAAGTGTGGTGCTGAAAGACGTAGGGACACAGCGGACGGTGGCGGGTGTGCCGGCGCGCGATATTGGCGCCAATACCTGCGCGGAGCCGGCGCTTTCCATGGATCAGTTCTTCTCAGGCGACGAAGCAAGCCGCCGTTAGGGCTGGCAGCAGCTCAAGGGGGTAAGTGCGTGACACGCGACGAGATTGTGAAGCTCGAGAACTATCTGCAGAAGACCTTCCAACTGGCCTCGATCCAGGTCCGGCAGCGGCCGCAGAAGGACGATTCCGCCGAGGTCTATATCGGCGAGGAATTCATCGGCGTGATGTTCCGCGACGATGATGACGAGGACGAGACGGCCTACCAGTTCCAGATGGCCATTCTCGACTTCGACCTCGAATAAGGCCCCGCGTTCCGGGCCGGCACGGGCGTTAACCAGTCCTTAAGAATGAGGCTGACCGCCCCGCGCGCCTCGCTAAAGTGCTCCTTGCGAAAAGCACGGCGAGGGGCGCCATGGAATCCGTTATCGTTTATGCGTACGTGACAGCCATCGGCTTTGTCATGGCCGGCGTGCTGTCGAGTTTCGTCCAGCTTGTCTCCGGCCAGCCGATGCGGTTCGGGGTGGAGCCAGACTCCTTCCTGGCATCGCTCGGCGGCGTTTTTTTGAGGATCTTTGCGGGGCCCGCGATTTTGATGCGGAACGCTTGGCGGGGGATGTGGATCGAGGCGCGGCCGAAGTTCTGGTTCGGGCTCTCGATGGCCATCGCGGCCATGTGGAGCCTGTTCATCGGCGCGTTGGTTATCGATCTCGTTCTGATACTGTAAGGCCTAAGAAGGCCCGACCCCCTGAAAAAAAGGGAGCCGGTCTCTTTCGAGACCGGCTCTAGTAAAAGGTCCGGTTGGGTCGGGGATGGGTGGGGGATGTCACCGGACCTTCAAACACGGCCCCCGGGAAAGGGGGGGTCGAAACTCTCCTCTTAGCGGTTCGAAGCGGACACCTGAGGCTGCGGCTCCAGGCTCGGCGGCAGCAGCGAGGTCCAAACCAGCGGATTGCGGGCCGACTGCTGCTTGACGAAGGTGTAGGGCGTGTCGGCCCAGGCCACGACGGCGCGCTGCTTGTTGTCGAGGACGTAGTCACCGCGGTCGGTGCGCACGGTCAGGACGGCATGTCCCTCGTTGTTCTCATCGCGCACGACGGTGATCAGGAGCGTGCTCTCCGGCCAGCCGCGCTCGATCAGGATCCGGCGCTTCAGCAGGACGTAGTCCTCGCAGTCGCCTTGCTTCACGGGATAGGTCCACACCTCGACCTTGCCATAGAGGTCGAGATCGGTGATCGGCGCCACGGCGTCGTTGACGCTCGTATTCACGTCCTTGAGCTCGCCGAGCTTGGCGGCGGTCAGCTGAACGCGGTCGGCGAAACGGCCGGATGGCCGGCACTCCGCCGCGCGCTCGCGGCAGAAATTCACGTAGCCGATGGGCGGCAAGGTATCGCCGAAGGACTGCAAGAACGCCACCTTCTGCGGCCCAAGCTGAGGCTTGAGAGTAATCGCATGATTATTGGTGGCGTCTGCGGGCAGCGACGAGATAAACATCAAAAACGCCACCCCAAGAATGAACTGTTTCATTGTACCCCCCTGTTGTTGAGGAGCACTATCTCAGAGAAAATTTGAGATCCCGATAAAAGAAGCCCGCGTTTTGAAGTAGTATTGGTAGTAGTTTTTTAGTGAGACCTACTCAAACCTGAATGTTCTTGGTTTCTGTAAAATTTTAGATAGTTTGGAACAAAGCATGTCCAGGCGCGGATTTGCGCGGTTTTTCGCACACCTCGCGGGGGCGAGGGCGCTCCATTTGAAAGACTTGGGAAAGGTTAGTCTAGTGTTAGTCTAGCCGAAGGTCCGAGCCAGGCTGTCGGGGTCTTGAATTTTGGCGAACTGAATCCCGATGCCTTGGTCGTGGTGGCGCACGACGCGGCCGCGCAGACGGCCGAGAACCACGACAGACTCCAACGGCGGCTTGACCCGCGTGGCGACGGAGGCACCGCTCAGGGAGACGTCAATCACACGGCAGTCGTGAACGTCGCCATTTGGCAGGATCAGCTTCTGCGTGGCGATGCGCGGCTCAAAGCGCTCATGCTGCCGCTCCTGACCGTCAAGATAGTCGCGGTTGGTGTACCAGGTCAGCAGATTGGCGATCCGCTCACGCTTCTGGGTGCTGGCCTTGAGCTCTACGGCGAACCCCCCCTCGAACGTGCGCGCCACGGTCCCCTCGAGCCGGCCGAGATTCTCAAGATAGGCGACGATGCGTTCGCCCGGTTGGCAGGAGACCGGAGCCAGGAGAGCCATGCCGCCGGCCGACATGTCGACGACCTCGCAAGGGTATTCCTGCTTGTCATCAGCCATCAAGCGGCCGTGCAGCGTTATCGGCACCCGGCGATATTTGCGGCGGTCCGGCACGAGCTTGGGGATTGGACGGCCGCTGCGACGCTCGCGCCGGAGTTTTGCGGCTGCCGCGGACCCGGATTCTTCCATGCCGAAGACACTCATGCCCTGTCGGAGCTTTCCCGATTGTAGATCTCGCGGGATGCAAGCTACACGCAAGATTTATTGGTGATGCATTAAGGAAACGTCTAGGAGGCGCCCCAAAACCGGGGCAAACCGACCGGACACAGGATGCCGAGACGGGCTCGGTTACTGACTAGGGTCGCGGGAGAGGCCCCCCTCCACAACGCGAAAACGCTTGCGGGCGGGGCGGACCACCTCGGCGCCGCCATCGGTCATGAAGGCGGGGATGCCGTCGGGCCAGTGCAGATGAAGCTCCAACACCTCGAAAGTGGTAAGCGGCTCGGTACCAAGCCAAAACGGTTGGTCGATCGCTGTGATCGACCCGAGCAGTCTATTGATTGTCTGGCCCGTATGGATCAACGGCATGAGCGTGAATTCGAATTCAGCCGTGTGGTGCGCCTGGTTTCTGGCCTGGAAGATACCGTGGCCCACGGCGCCGTCATTGAGCACGTTGCGCACCAACGAGGCGATCGCGTCACGATCCCGAAACGACCAGAGGCCGAGGAAGTCGACGCCCCGGAGTTCGCGGCCGAATTGCTGACAGATCCGCGTGCCGGCCAGGCGGAAACGGAAGCCGAGCAACCCGGCGCATTCGGCGATGAAAGTCTCTCGCAAGATGCCGGCAATCTTCGCCGGTTCGATCTCGAAACGGCGCGGCGCAACCCGTCCGTTGCGCATACCGTCCCAATACGCGAGAAGCTGCCTACTCGTTGGCTGCTGCATGTCCCACCCGACGCAAAACGCTACGTGTTACTCTCGAGCCCGCAAATCCTTGGGCCAAGCCAGGGTAGGTCCCGTCTTGGCACGGTTATCCGGGCATGCTCATAGTTTGTTAAGCAGGGAGCGTGCCAGCGTCTTGGATGACAGGGGTCGCGCTGCGGCTTGGCGGTCATTAAGGTTGCCGCCCCACAGACACTTTCCGTTTCCGGTAGATTTTTCGAATGGCCACAAGCGAACCGATGCTGAACGTCCCGCGCGCCGTCGTGGTGGCCGCGGGCGTGATGATCGCGATTCAGGTGGTCCGGGGCCTGCTCCCGGACGAGATCGACATCACGGTTCTCTTGTCTTTGGCCTTCATTCCGGCCCGCTACAGCGGGGCGGCGGCCGAGCTCCCCGGAGGCTATCTCACCGCCGTCACCTCGTTCGTGACGTATATGGTGGTGCATGGCGGCTGGATGCATCTCTTGGTAAACGTGCTGTGGATGGTGGCTTTCGGAACCGCCGTGGCGCGGCGGATCGGAGCCCGCGGCTTCTACGAATTCTCGATTCTGTGCGGGATCGCGGGCGCGCTGACCCATCTTGTCTTTCATTGGGGCACCATGGGACCCATGGTGGGGGCCTCGGCGGCCATTTCAGGACAGATGGCGGGGACGCTCCGTTTCATCTTTTTCGCCCGTCGCGCGCCCGGAGAGCGGACTCCGGACTTTGTCAACGCGCCGCTGGCCAGCCTCCGGGACACCCTGCGCGACCACCGCATCGTGGGCTTTCTGGTGTTCTGGGTGGTGCTGAACGCCTATTTCGGGCTAACCGCGGTCTCGTTTGGCGGGGCAGAGGGCGCGATTGCCTGGGAAGCCCATATCGGCGGCTTCCTCTGCGGGCTTTTGATTTTTGGCTTTTTCGACAAACCGAGCGCCGTCGGCGACCTTTCGCAGGTGCAGTAAGCGACGGAATTTGCGGTTGATTCCGCTCTCTCTTGCACGGTGTTTCACTCCAAGACATGATGTCGCAGCAAACGGGGCCAAAGTCCCCGGGCTGGAGGAAACCTAAATGAACGTCGCAGCAATCCTGAAACTGAAGGGCAGGGAGGTGATCACGACAACCCCTGATACGTCCTTGCTTGAGATTGCCCGGCTTCTCGGAACGCATAAGATCGGTTGCATCGTTGTCGCCGAAGCCGACGGCAAGGTTGCCGGTATCGTTTCGGAGCGGGATATCGTCCGCGAGATCGCGCGGGCGGGCGCCGAGGTACTGGACGAGCCGGTCGATGCCTTCATGACCAAGGCGGTCATCAGTTGCCGGGAGTCGGATACGATGGACCGGCTGATGGGCGAGATGACCGCGCACCGGTTCCGCCACATGCCCGTGGTTGATCGCGGGCGCCTGGTCGGGCTTGTGTCGATTGGTGACGTGGTGCGGATGCGGATTGCCGAGGCCGAACTGGAAGCCGCGGCCATGCGCGAGTATATCGCGACCTGCTGATCGCCCCCATCGCTCTTGTGTGGCGTTCGCCCTAAGCGGCGAGCGCCCGCACGGCCATTCTGATGTCGTCGAGCTGGGCTTCGGCGGCCTTGGCGCCGGCGGCAATCGCCTCCTCGGCACGGTGGAAGTCGAACAAGCCGATCTGGCCGGTCTTCGGGCCGATGGTGATGTCGGGCGGATCGCCGGCAAGCCGCGAGCGGGCGATGCGGTCTTGCGTGATATTGATCGCATCCATCATCACCGCCGACATGCCCGGTGCGCCGTTGCTCCGCCCGAAGATCTGCCGGTGCAGGAGATGCACGGCGGCGCGGCCGTTGCCTTCGAGAAGCGCGGCGTCGTCGGCGCCCGAGGGCTCGGCGAAGGCCTCCTGATCGTGGATCACGCCGCCTTTGCCGAACAGATCGCAGTTCAGATTGACAGCGATGACGATGCGGGCGCCGTAGGCGCGGCACACCGAAACCGGAATTGGATTGACCAGCGCTCCGTCGATCAGCCAGCGGCCGTTGATCTGCACGGGGCGAAAAATGCCGGGAAGCGCGAACGAGGCTTTCAAGGCGGTCACCAGATCACCCTTGTTCAGCCAGACCTCGTGCCCCGTACCGAGCTCCGTGGCAACGGCCACGAAACGGCGTCCTAGCCCTTCGATGGAGACATTCTTGAGATGCTTTTCGAGACGGCCGCTCAGGCGTTGCCCGGTGATCAGGCCGGAACCGGCGAAGTTGAAATCGAGGAAGCCGAAGATCCGCCGCCGCGTGAGCGTCGTGGCGAAATCTTCAAGGGCGCCGAGCCTATCGGTGACGTAGCAAGCCCCGGCGACGGCGCCGATCGAAGTGCCGGCGACAATGTCGGGCTCAAGGCCCGCCGCAATCAGCGTACGTAGAACGCCGATATGCGCCCAGCCGCGCGCGGCACCTCCACCAAGAGCCAAACCAATTGTCGGTCTTGCCATACTCAACGCCTCGTACAGAACATATGGCCCTGTACCGCAAAACCGCAAGCGGCCGTGCTCGGAAGCTCCCGAGAAGGCCGGATGCGAGTCTTTGTCCTTTTAGATCAGTACTATGAACTCTTTAAAGTTCCCTTTGCGGCGGCGCCGTGGCCGTAGACGGCCTCCGGGTCGAACTTCCGCTCGGCCCCGACGGGGATGAGTTTCTGACCCGCACTCTTGCCGAAAGGAACGCTGCGATAGAAACAGGACACGCGGCCGGTGTGGCAGCAGGCGCCGGTGCCTGTCATTTCCACCTTGAGCCACAGCACGTCTTGATCGCAGTCGGTGCGCATCTCGACGATGCGCTGGATATTGCCGCTGGTCTCGCCTTTGCGCCACAGTGCCTTGCGCGACCGGGACCAATAGTGCGCCTCACCGGTCTCCATGGATCGGGTAAGCGCCAGCGGGTTCATGTAGGCGAACATCAGCACCTCGCCGGTCTCGGCGGAGGTGACGATGACGGGCAGGAGGCCGTGCGCGTCGAACTCCGGCGCGAACACGTCGCCTTCTTCGCGCGCGGTCTTGTCGTCGATCTTGGGGAAGTCGCCGGCTGTGGTCACCGCGATTTGTCCTTCGCGGCCGAAGCGGAGTTACGAACGGCCGCGTTCAGTCGCCAACTGCATGAAGCGCGCCTGCTGCGCCGGGTCCTCTTTGAAGATGCCGGTGAACTGCGTGGTGATGGTGGCCACGTCGGGCTTCCTGACACCGCGGATCGACATGCACTGATGGACCGCCTCGATCATCACCGCCACGCCTTTGGGCTTCAGCACCCTGTCGATGGTTTCGGCGATCTGGGCGGTCATGGTCTCCTGCGTTTGCAGACGGCGTGCGAACACCTCGACCACGCGGGCGAGCTTGGAGAGGCCGACCACGCGGTCTGTCGGGAAATAGGCGATATGCGCCTTCCCGATGAAGGGGATCATATGATGCTCGCAATGGGAGTGGAGCTCGATATCGCGCAGCATGACGATGTCGTCATAGCCCGCCACCTCGTCGAAGGTGCGCGACAGCACCTCGATGGGGCACTCGCCATAGCCGGCGAAAAACTCGTCATAGGACGATGTCACGCGGCGCGGCGTATCGCGCAAGCCTTCGCGCCGAGGATCGTCGCCCGCATAGGCGATGAGCGTGCGGACGGCCTCCTCGGCCTTCTCGCGTGACGGGCGGGTGATCTCTGGGCCACGGCCAATTTCAATGCCCGCATAGAGCTGCGTGCCTCGATCCTTCGTTGTGGCGTCCATGACGTGAAGCTTTCCTTATTTGCTAACGCGTTTAGCGCTGATTATGAGGCGCCACATAGGTGCGACGTGGGGCGCGTGGCCGTCCGGCCCTCAGGTGCATATATAATGCGTGAATTCCGCCTGCAAGGCGAGCCCGGTCCACCTAGGATGGCGAGATGACCCTGCCGGACGATATTTATAGTCAGCAACTGCTTGAGTTGGCTGCGGCCATGCCGCGCACGGAACGGTTGCAGACGCCTCAGGCCACCGCCAAAGCCCATTCCAAGCTCTGCGGGAGCCGCGTGGAAATCGACCTCGTCGTGGATGGGGACGTGGTGACCGACTACGGCCAAACGGTCCGGGCCTGCCTGTTGGGCCAGACGGCAGCCTCGATCATGGGCCGCGAGATCGTGGGCTCGACGGCGGCGGAGCTCCGCGAGATCGGGGCGGCCATGCGGAAAATGCTGAAGGACGGCGGACCGCCGCCCGCCGGCAAATGGGCCGATCTCGCGCTGCTCGAGCCGGTGCGCGATTACAAGGCGCGCCAGCCGTCGACCTTACTGGTGTTCGACGCGGTGGAGGATGCCCTTGCCCAGATCGAGGTGAAGCGGGCGGGGGCGTCGGCGGAGGCCACGCCGTCCGCGTGAGGATACTATGAGCGAGGACAACAAGCCCTGCTGGCTCGACTCTTTGGCCGTGGCCGCGCGGACCGGAAGCGGTTATCCCGCCCCGTTCGACGAGGCCGTTGCCGGCCGCGCCAAGCGGGCGCTGGGCAATGCGCTCGATCTGACCCAGTTCGGCGTCAATTTGGTGACCTTGGCGCCCGGCGTTTGGTCGTCACAGCGCCATTGGCACGAGAACGAGGATGAGTTCGTCTATGTGCTCGAAGGCGAGGTGACGCTGGTCACCGATGCCGGCGAGAAAGTGCTCAAGCCAGGCATGGCGGCGGGATTCCCCGCAGGGCGCGCCGACGGCCATCATCTGATCAATCGCAGCGATAAGCCGGTGCTCTATCTGGAGGTGGGCACGCGGGCCGACCACGAAGAGGCGCATTACAGCGACATCGATATGGTGGCGCGCAAGGAGGGCGGCAGGTTCGTGTTCACCCGCAAGAACGGCGATCCTTTTCCATGAGCGCGACGCTGGGACAGCGCGCGGCCAAGGCGCTCATGCTCGCGCCCATCATGGCCTACCGCTACACGCTCTCCGCTCTGGTCGGTGCCCATTGCCGGCATCTGCCGACCTGCTCCGACTATGCGCGCGAGGCCATCGAGACGAACGGCGCGTGGAAGGGGGGCTGGCTCACGCTTGCAAGGCTCACCCGCTGCCACCCTTGGGGCAGCCACGGGCTGGATCCGGTGCCTGACCTGCAACAGGTCCACCACCCCTTCGCCCCTTGGCGCTACGGGCGCTGGCGCCTAAATACAAGTGACGCAGCCGCCGATTCCCGCTAAAAGCGGCGCCATTCAAGACAGTCCATCTTACCTGCGCTGGTACGCAGGAGTGAGAGGAGCGACAGATGATTTCCCTCAAGTTTCCCGATGGTTCCGCGCGCGACTTCGAATCTGGAGTCACGGGGCGCGAGGTTGCCGAATCCATCGCCAAATCGCTCGCCAAGAAGGCCGTGGCCATGGCGCTCGACGGCCAGGTGCGCGACCTCTACGAGCCGATCGAGAGTGATTCCGAGATCCGCATCATCACGCGCGACGATCCGGACGCGCTGGCGCTGATCCGCCACGACGCGGCGCATGTGATGGCCGAGGCCGTGCAGGAGCTCTATCCCGGCACGCAAGTCACCATCGGGCCGGTGATCGAGAACGGGTTCTATTACGACTTCGCCCGCGACGAGCCGTTCACGCCCGACGATCTGCCGAAGATCGAGGCGAAGATGCACGAGATCATTAAGCGCGACTCTCCGTTCTCTTGTGAAGTTGTGGAGCGCGCCGCGGCGAAGAAGCTCTTCGGTGACATGGGCGAGGACTACAAGATCGAGCTGATCGACGCGATCCCCGAAGGCGACGACATCAAGCTCTACTCGCAGCGGGAATGGTTTGATCTGTGCCGCGGCCCGCATATGACGTCCACGGGCAAAGTCGGCAAAGGCTTCAAGCTGCTCAAGATCGCGGGCGCCTATTGGCGCGGCGACAGCAACAATCCCATGCTCCAGCGCATCTACGGTACGGCCTGGGCGAGCGAGGACGACCTCAAGGTTTATCTCCATCAGCTCGAGGAGGCGGAGAAGCGCGATCACCGGCGCTTGGGGCGCGAGATGGATCTGTTCCACTTCCAGGAGGAGGCCCCGGGCGCGGTGTTCTGGCACGCGAAGGGCTGGTCGCTGTTCCAGGCGCTGATCGGCTATATGCGCCGGCGCCAGAACGCGTGGGGCTACGTGGAGGTGAACTCGCCCGACATGATGGAGCGCACGCTGTGGGAGCAGTCGGGCCATTGGGAGAAGTTTGCCGAGAACATGTACATCGCCGAGACGCCTGATGACCGGGTGTTCTGCTGCAAGCCCATGAACTGTCCGGGCCATGTGCAGATCTTCAAGCATGGTCTCAAGAGCTATCGCGATCTTCCGTTGCGCATTGCCGAATTCGGCAAGGTGCATCGCTACGAGCCGTCCGGTGCACTGCACGGGCTGCTTCGGGTGCGCCACTTCACGCAAGACGATGCGCATATCTTCTGCACCGAGGATCAGATCACCGAGGAGTGCGTGAAGCTCAACGAGCAGATGCTCTCCATCTATCGCGACTTCGGCTTCGATGACGTGCGCATCAAGTTCTCGGACCGGCCCGAGAGACGCGTCGGTGCCGACGCCGTGTGGGACAAGGCGGAAGCCGCGCTGAAACGCGCGGTGGAGGCGGCGGGGCTCAACTATGAGCTCAATCCGGGCGAGGGCGCCTTCTACGGGCCGAAGCTCGAATATGTCCTGCGCGATGCCATCGGCCGCGATTGGCAGTGCGGTACGATCCAGGTCGACCTCAACATGCCGGAGCGGCTCGGCGCTTTCTATATCGGACCCGACGGCGATAAGGCGGCGCCGGTGATGATCCACCGCGCCATGTTCGGCTCTCTGGAGCGCTTCACGGGTATTCTCATCGAGCACCATGCCGGGCATCTGCCGCTGTGGCTGGCGCCGACGCAGGCCATCGTCGCCACCATCGTCTCCGACGCGGACGCATATTCGGAGACGGTGCTCGCGCGGCTGAAAGAGGCGGGCTTGCGCGCCGAAGCGGATGTTCGCAACGAGAAGATCAACTACAAGGTCCGCGAGCACTCGGTGGCCAAGGTGCCGGTGCTGTTCGTGGTCGGCAAGCGCGAGGCGGAGGAGGGCACCGTGTCGGTGCGCCGGCTTGGCTCGCAGAATCAAGAGGTCATGAAACTCGACGACGGGGTCAAGATGCTCGCCGACGAGGCGGTGCCGCCCGACCTGCGCAAGTCCGGCACAGAGGCCGAAGCCGCATAAGCTCTAAGGCGAAGAGGGTCGGAACAGCGTGCCGGGGTTGAGGAGCGGCGCGTTGGGATCGGCGGGCCGTGACGAAAATCCATCGAAGCCCATCGTGCCGCCGGCGCCTTCGCCGGCCAATGTGCCTGTTCCCGGCGTTGGCGCTTCCGGTGGATCGAGTAGTGCTTTCAGGGCTTCCGGCGATGTGGGGCCGTCCTGGATCGCGACTTCGATCTGCTTGTCGCCGCCGGGCTCAATGGAGAATCTCCGTGTAAAGCTCTGGCCGCCATGGTCGGCGACGACGGCGTAGCTCCCGGCCGCCAGGATGTGGGTTGGGAGTGCGCCGGCGTTCGACTTCACCGTGTCGCCCGCGGAGGTGAGGATGGTCCATTTCGTATTGGCCAGCGCCTCGCCGCCAAGCTTCTGCACCAGACGGAAGGTGATCTTTGCGCCCGTGTGTTTGATGGTCGCCTCGGTGACGCGGCCGGGCTCCACCGTCACGTCGACGCCGACACTGGCATTCGCATCGCCATAGAGGCTTTCGATGTGATAAGCGCCTGCATTGAGCCTGATGACGGCACGTGGCTTGGCGTCGGCCAGAATGGTTTGTCGCTTGCCGAACTGATCTTCCTCATCGGAAAGAATGTCGAAGCGGATACTCCCCTCGGGGCAGTCCTCGCCGCTGGCAAGGATGGCCCGCATCGCGAGGCCACCCGTGTTGAGCACGAATGTCTCTTCAAGCGACCTGCCGTTTTCGACTTTGATTTTCTTGGTGAGGTTGGAGAGCCCATAGGCGGCGTTGACGAGATACTCGCCGGGGAGGAGAGCGGCCGTGGGATTTGACTCGCGATGGGTGCTGATCAGTTCGAAATTGCCGTCGGCGGTGGCCTGGGCATTGTAGACTCGCCAGATGAGGCCCGATTGCAGTTTGGCGCCGCCTTCGGTGACGAGCGCTTCAAAGCTCACGGGCACGGGCCGCTGGGGTTGGGTCTTCGGCGGAGCCGGCGAAACGGGCACCATGCGCTTTGTCTGTGCTTGCGGGGCGTCACGCTCCGGCGCGCCGGATTTCAACACGGCGGTCTCGCCTTGTATCTGCGCTATGTGCCCCGGGCCCGGAGGCGCGGGCGGAGCGGCAGTCTCGGCGGGCGGAGTTGGCGGCGGCGGGGCCGTGATCGCCTCGAACACCGTGGCGAGCCCGTCCTTGAAGGCGGTCTCGCTCGTTGCCGCGACAAACTTGCCGCCGGTCGCCGCAGCCACACAGGCGAGCGGTTGGAGCTCTTTGGTCTTGGCGCTCAAGCCTAGCACGTGAACGCGCAAACCCTTCGTCTTCTGCTTGAGCGCATCGGCCGTGACGCAGAGATCGGCGTCGCAGGTATCGCCGCCACCGGCGATGAGCACGACGTCGAGTGTCTTGCCGTCGGCCGCAAGGGAGGCCGCATCGCTGATCGCCGCGGCGATGGGAGCTTGCCCCGTGGGTTTGATGCCGCCGAAAAGTTTTGCATAGCTGCCGCCGTCGAGCGCGCCGGGCTTGGCCAGGATCTCGCTGTCGGCGCAGTTCGACTCCTTGCGATGCCCGAAGGCCACCAGACCCAATGAGAGCTGTTTGGCCTGGCCGGGGATCGCCTCTGTGAGCGCGCTAAGCGCCACGTCGATCTTGGCGGTCTCGCCGATCTTGTCCCCCATACTCTTCGACGCATCGAACACGAGGACGGCGGCAGGCCGATCGGGGTCTGGAGCGGGCGCAGGAATATCCTCGGCGGCGGCGGTCCCCGCGCCAAGGAAGACAGCGGGCAAAAGCAAGAGCTTCAGCGCCGCGAAGAATTTCCCCCGCATGGCGTTTCTCATCCGATTTCGTCGACCGCCCGACCGTTATACAAGCTTCCCCGGGCTTCGGCGGCCATAACGCTTCGAAATTTGACCGCGAATGAGGCCGATTTTTGGAACCGGAGGAGCCTTTTAGCCGCAACAGACGAACATTGTTGGAACGCCCGTTTCACGATATGGAGCATGGCCTTAGCCAAATGTCATCAGAGCATGTCCAACCCAACTCTCGATCATCTCCTGACCCGGCGCTCCGTCTCGGCGAACGCGCTCGCCGAGCCAGGCCCCGACGCGGCCGAACTGACCCAGATCCTTACGGCTGCCGCCCGGGTGCCGGACCACAAGAAGCTGGTGCCCTGGCGCTTCGTGGTTTTCCAGGGCGAGGCGCGGGAGGCTTTCGGGCGCGTGCTCTCAGACGTGTGCCGCGCGGAGGAGCCGGACGCAGGCGCCTTCCGCCTCGAAACTGAAGCCAAGCGCTTTTTACGGGCGCCGGTCGTCATCGCCGTGATCTCCCGCATCACCAAGAATCCGGCGGCGCCGGAGTGGGAGCAGGTTCTGTCCGCCGGTGCGGCATGTCAGAATCTGATCGTGGCGGCGACGGCGCTCGGCTTCGGCGCCCAATGGATCACGGAGTGGTACGCCTATAGCGACGGCGTGCGGCAGGCTTTGCATCTCGCCGAGGGCGAGCGTGTCGCCGGATTCGTCTATATTGGGACCGCCAAGGAGACGCCTGATGAGCGGGAGCGGCCCCCGCTGGCCGACATCGTCACCGCCTGGCAGGCTTGAAACGCGCACGGACCCCCGTAGGATCGCTGCCCATGTTCTATGATGCGGTTGCCAACACGCACGGCCTTCGCTGGGACCCGTTCAAGGCGCTTGTCAGCCCGCGGCCCATCGGTTGGATTTCGACGCTGGGCGCGAACGGCGTAGTTAATCTTGCGCCCTACAGCTTTTTCAACGCCGTCTCGACCGACCCGCATTTCGTGATGTTCTCTTCCGGCGGGCGCAAAGACAGCCAGCGCAACGCGGAAGAGACGGGGGAGTTCGTGTGCTCGCTCGCCACCTACGATCTGCGCGAGGCCATGAACCGCACCTCGGAGCATGTGGCGCCCGAAGTGGACGAGATGGTGCTTGCCGGGCTGACGCCCGCGCCGTCCAAGCTTGTGGCGCCACCGCGCGTGGCGGAGTCGCCCGTCGCCTTCGAGTGCAAATATTGGCGCACGATCGAGCTTCCCGGTCCCGACGGCGGGCCGGGGACCCATGCCATCGTGCTCGGCCAAGTGGTTGGCGTGCATATCGACGACGCGGCCATTGTGGGCGACAAGGTGGACGTGACCAGGCTCAAGCCCATCGCGCGGCTGGGCTATGGCGACTATGCGGTGATCGACGAAGTGTTCGAGCTGTCGCGGCCGTAGGACCTCAGTAGCCGAACTGCTCGGCCAGGATGCGTTCGGCCAGCGTATGACCGGGATCGAACATCATGAAGATGTCGATGCCGCTGTCTTCCTTCACTTCGACGGCGACCACATCGCGGAACTCCGTATGATCCGCCACGGCACTCACCGGGCGCTTGCCCGGCTCGAGCACCTCAATATTGACCCGGGCCTCGTTCGGCAGGAGGGCGCCGCGCCAGCGCCGGGGCCGGAACGGGCTGATCGGGGTGAGTGCGAGCAGTGGAGCGGTGATGGGCAGGATCGGTCCGTGCGCGGAAAGATTGTAGGCGGTGCTGCCGGCGGGGGTGGCGACCAGAACGCCGTCGCAGATCAGCTCTTCGAGCCGCGTGGTGCCATCGACGGCGATTTTCAGCTTGGCCGCTTGGTGGATCTGCCGGAACAGCGACACCTCGTTGATGGCGAGCGCCTCGCGGTTCGCGCCGTTCACGTCGCGCACCGTCATGCGCAAGGGATGGATGACGGTGACTTCGGCCGCCTCCAGGCGATCCTTCAGCCTATTCTCCGTGTAATCGTTGAGCAGGAAGCCGACCGAGCCCCGGTTCATGCCGTAGATCGGGATGTGGCTATTGAGGTGCTCATGCATGGTCTGGAGCATCAGACCGTCGCCGCCGAGCGCAACGATGGCGTCCGCTTGTTCGGGCGCGACGTCACCGTAGCGCTTGGTGAGCGCTTTGAATGCGTCCCTCGCCTCCTTGGTCTCGCTGGCGACGAAGGCGATCTTTTCGAAACGTGCCATGATTAATCTGATGCGCTTGGACCGGTCCTTGGAAACAAGGCACTATAAAGCTGTGCTGACACGGTCATGCAAGTGTCTCAAGGGACGGTGAACGATGACCTCCGTACGGAACGAAGACCGGCCGGTCCTGATTTATACGACCTTTCCGAGCCTCGACGAGGCAAAGCGTGTGGGTGAAGCGCTGGTGGCGGCCCGGCTTGCGGCCTGCGTGAATGCCTTTCCAGGCATGATTTCCATCTATGCGTGGGAGGGCGCGCGGGAGCAGGCGAACGAAGTCGCCATGATCATCAAGACCCGCGCCGGGCTCGCCGAGCAGGTTATGGCCGAGACCAAGCGGCTGCATCCTTACGACGTGCCCGCGTTGCTCGTCCTGCCGACGGAGGGCGGGAGCGAGGACTATTGCGCCTGGATCGCCGGCGAGACCGGGGGCGGAGGCGGGGGCGCGCCATGAGCGCAGGCTACGTGCTTGCGATCGACCAAGGCACGACGAGCACGCGCGCCGTTTTGTTCGATGAAGCGGGACGTGCGCATGCCACCGCCGCCGTGCCCTTGACGCAGATCTATCCGGCGCCGGGGCAGGTGGAGCATGACCCGGAGGAGATCTGGCGTTCCGTGCTCGAGGTCTGCGGTGCGGTCCTGAGTGAGGCCGGCGCGCAGGAGATCGCTGCGGTCGGCATCACCAATCAGCGCGAGACGACGGTGGTATGGGAGCGGGCGACCGGGAAGCCGCTCGCCAATGCCATCGTGTGGCAGGACCGGCGCACGGCGCCGCTCTGTGCCGCGCTCGAGCGGGAAGGTTGGGCTGCGCATGTGGCCGAGACCACGGGCTTGGTCATCGATCCCTATTTCTCGTCGACGAAGCTCGCCTGGCTTCTCGACAACCTGCCGGACTTGCACGAGCGTGGGGCGCGCGGCGAAGTCTGTTTCGGCACCATCGACAGCTTTCTTCTGTTCAAGCTCACGGGCGGAGCGGGGCATTTGACCGACGTCACCAATGCGGCGCGCACCGCGCTGTTCGACATCGGAACGGGGCAGTGGGACCCGCGGCTTTTGGACCGGCTCGGAATCCCGCGCGCCATGCTGCCGGAGGTGCGTGACAGCCAGAGCGATTTCGGGAACACGCTCGCCTCCGATTTTGGCGCGACGCTTCCCATCAGAGGTGTGGCCGGCGACCAGCAGGCGGCTGCCCACGGTCATGCCTGCGTCCGGCCCGGTATGATGAAGGCGACCTATGGCACGGGCTGCTTTGTCGTCGCCAATACCGGCGATGAGAAAATCGCGTCGGCAACGCGCATGTTGTCGACGATCCTGCATCAGCGCGAAGGCGTGCGGACCTTTGCGCTCGAGGGTGCGATCTTCATGGCGGGCGCCACCGTGCAGTGGCTGCGGGACAGTCTCGGTCTCATCGCAACGGCCGAGGAGAGCGAGGCGCTGGCGCGTGACGCCGATCCCGAAGCGGGCGTCTATCTCGTCCCGGCCTTCCAAGGTCTCGGCGCACCGTTCTGGGATGCGGACGCGAAAGCGGCCATCGTGGGCTTGAGCCGCGCGGCCTCGAAAGCCGATATCGTGGCCGCGGGCCTCGAGGCGGTCGCCTTCCAGACCCGCGATCTGTTGGGCGCCATGCAACAGGATATGACCGTGAGCGGCATTGCTTCGGCGGGCACGCTCCGTGTCGACGGCGGCATGACGGTCAACGGGTGGGCCATGCAGCGGCTTGCCGACATTCTAGGCGAGACTGTCGAGGTCGCGGCCATCCCGGAGACCACGGCGCTCGGCGCCGCCTATCACGCCGGCCAAGCGGTCGGCTTCTATGGAGACGATGCGGTGCTGGGCGAAAGTTGGGCGCCGGCGAAAGTCTACGATCCGCGGATGGGCGCGTCCGAACGCGAGGCCCGCTATGCGGGCTGGCTCGACGCCGTGGCGCGGGTGCGCAGCGGCGGGGCGTAAGGCCATTTCAGAGTCTTAACGGGGTCGCTTGCAGGCCCTAAAAACCAAGTCTTCCAAGCGTTAACCCGTTAGGAATCCTTTTGGAGGCAAGCTCGGCGCGCGGCGGGCTGTGGCCTTTCGATCCCGCCAGCTCTGTATTTTGCGTTGGAGTAAAGGTGTCCGTGCTCAGTCCACTCCCGGACGGTGCCCTGATCGGGCCAGACGTCGCCCCACCGGCGGATCGTCAGGCGCGGCGTGATGCCTTGTTCCAAGAGGCGCTCACCGAGACGCGGGTTAGGGCGGTACGCCCGGACGCTGGACCGTCGAAGCAGATCCAAAAGTTGTGGCAGACTGGCACCCCGGGCATTCCGGAGCCGAAAGGGCCGCATGAGTAGCGCTGGTAGGGGAGAGGGTAAGTGTTGAGTCAGGTATCGCGTAGCCTCGTGGCTTCGGGGCTTTCGGGCAAGCCGACGGCGCTTGCCATACTTGCCAAACATTTCGTCGGCTTTGGCCGCGGCCTGCCGGATCCGGAAAAGGCGCTGCCTCAACCCGAGGGTCTTGCGGGACCGTGCACCGATTTGAGCGTGCCGACCTTGATCGCGGCTTATGCCAAGGGCCTCTATCCCGAGAACAAGAAATGGTGGGCTCCGGCGGAGCGCATGGTTTCGTTTCCCGAGAGGGCCTATGTGTCGAAGCGCGTGTGGCGGCTCCTTCAGACGCGCACCTATGGGGTGAGCTTCGATGAGGACTTTGCCGGCGTCGTTCGGGCGTGCGCCCCGGAGCCTGAACTGGCCGATGCCTTCATAGCGTTGCACGCAGATGGCTACGGCCATTCCGTCGAAGTCTGGGATCGCGCGGGGCGGCTTGCGGGCGGTCTTTTCGGTCTTGCGATCGGACATGCCTTCTTCACCGAGACGATGTTCTCGCGGGAGCGCGACGCCGCAAGCGTAGGATTCGTGACGTTGAGTTGCCATCTCCAGCACTGGGGCTTCGCCCTCAACGACGGAAAGCGCATGAGCGGACAGTTGAGTCAGCTCGGCTTCCTCGTGGTTCCGCGCTTCGCCTTCAACGGATTGCTGTCGAAAGCAACGCAAGAGCCGAGCCGCGCGGGCAACTGGACGGTGGAAATGGGTCTCGACCCCGCGCGCTGGAATCCGAAAGTACCGGGCACCGGGCGGGCAAAGCCGGGTCAGCCAGAGCTATTCACGCTATCATCCTAGGTGCTACGTGAGGTAGCATCCTCCCAAGGGCCGCCGCGGGCAACTGGCGACTGGTCGAGGGTGCACACTCATGAGCATTGCCGGTATCGATCTCAACATGCTTGCCAATGCGGGCTTCCCGTTGGCCACGTTCGCGCCGGGGGATGTGATCTTCACCACCGGCGACCCGGGCGATTACATGTACGTGGTCCGCTCCGGTGAGGTTGAGATCGAACGTGACGGCAAGGTGGTCGAGACCTTGTCCGGCGGCGGCATCTTCGGGGAGATGGCGTTGATCGACGGCTCGCCGCGCAGTGCCACGGCCCGGGCCAAAACGAATGCCGAGGTCGCCCCCATCAACGAGAAGAGCTTTCTGTTCCTCGTGCACGAGACCCCGTTCTTCGCCATCGCCGTCATGCGCACGTTGGCGGATCGGCTCCGGCGTTCTGTTCCTCGCGGCTGACGTGTCGCGGGGATGGCCCCGTCTTTCAACATTTTTGCCTTGCATTGTGGCTGCCCCCGGCCATGATCGCCCCTGACCTCAACCCTCAAACTTCCCGTAATTGCCCTTGTCGCTGCTTGCGAATTTGGCGCTCAAGCGCCCGCCCAATATCGAAGCGTCGACGCTCGGGCGGGATGCTTTGGCGGGGACGATCTCGGCGATCGTCAACATCGCCTACTGCATTTCCTTTAGCGCGCTGATCTTCCAAGGCTCGATTGCGGCCGGTTTCCCGCTTGGGCTTGCCGCGCTCATCATGGGCACCGTGGTGACCGGCGTGGTCGTCGCCTTGACCACCACGCTAGTTCCCGCCGATGCCGGCCCCGATACGCCGGCCGTGGCCGTCATGAGCGTGCTCGCGGCCACCGTGGCTGCGGGGCTCGCGGCCAAGGGCGCGGACTCCGAGACCATGGTGATCAACGTGCTGGTCGCCATCTCGGTCAGCACGTTCCTGACCGGTGCGCTTCTGTTCGGGGTCGGCGCGCTCAAGCTCGGCCAGTGGCTGCGCTTCGTGCCTTACCCGGTGATCGGAGGCTTCCTCGCCGCCTCGGGGTGCCTCCTCATTACTGGCGGCGTCGAGGTCATCACCGGAAACAACCTCACGCTGTCTCCGTCGAGCTGGACGTCCATTTGGGATCCGCGCTATGCGCCACAGATCGGCGTGGGCCTCGCATTCTCGCTGTTCATCGTCCTGTTGAAGCGATGGATGGACGATTTCCTCACCCTGCCGGTGGCCTTCATCGTCTTCCTCGTGACGATGGACGTCATCCTGTTCGGCTTCGTGCCGGATGAGGGGCCGCGCAGTGTGTGGTTCCTGAAGGCCGTCGGCGCGCTTCAGCTATGGTGGCCTCTCGAGGCCATCGTCGAGCACGACATCGATTGGGGCGTGATGGCGCGCAGCAGCGCCGAGATCGGCGCGGTGTGCGGCGTGACCGCCATCTCCATGCTGCTCGATGTGTCGAGCCTGGAAGTGGCGCGGCAAAAATCGGCCAATCTCGACAAGGAATTCCGCACCAACGGGCTTGCCAACCTGCTCGCCTCCATTCTCGGCGGCGTGGCCGGAAACTTGTCGCTGAACAATAGCCTCTTGTTGCAACAGGCCGGCGCGGTGACGCGGCTCAGCGGGGTGTCGGTCGCCATCGTTTGCGGGCTGGTGCTGTTTGCCGGAGCCGATATTGGTAGCATCGTGCCCAAGGCGATCCTCGGCGGCATGCTCGCCTATCTCGGTGTGATGATCCTCATCGAGGCGCTGGTGCGCTCGCCGGCGCAGCGCTCCGGCACCGATCTGGGGCTGGCCGTCGCCATCGCCCTGGTCATCTTGTATTTCGGTTATCTGGTCGGCGTGGTGCTCGGCGTGATCGGCGCCTGCCTCCTGTTCGCGCTGTCCTATAGCCGTATCGGCGTGATCCGCCGGCACCTCACGCGCTACGAGTTCTCGAGCAATGTGGAGCGCTCGCCGGAGCAAACGCGGCTGCTGCACGAGGAAGGTAAGCGCGTCCATGTGTTCTGGCTCTCCGGCTTCATCTTCTTCGGCTCATCGAACGGACTGTTCGAGCGCATCAAGCGGGTGATCGAGGAACAGACCGAACGGCCGGTGGGGTACATCGTGCTCGACTTCAGCGCCGTGCAGGGGCTCGACACCTCGGCCGTGTTGAGCCTGGTCAAGCTGCGCAATTACTGCGAGGAGAAAGACGTGGCGCTTGCCTTCAGCGGGCTCAGCGATGCCATGCGCGCGGCGTTCGACGGCGCCGGCTTCTTCGGCGCCAACCGGCCGCACCAGAAGTTTGGCAGCCGCAACGAGGCGATCGAATGGTGCGAGGACATGCTGCTCCTCTATCACGAGGTCGGCGATGCTTCGTCGCACAACTTCGAGACGTGGCTGCACAACGAGTTCGACGGCCTGATTGATTTCGACCGTATCTCGGCCTTCATGGAGAAGCAGGAGCTCGACAACGGGTCCTTCTTGTTCAAGCAGGGCGAGCCGTCGGACTCCGTCGTGTTCCAGGCTTCCGGCTGTGTCGCCATCACCATCACCGACGAGCATGGACGCTCCATCCGCTTGCGGCGCATGATCGGCCACACCGTGGTGGGCGAGATGGGCTTCTACCGCCACATGCCGCGCACCGCCAATGTAGTCGCGGAGGAGCCGACCGTCGTCTACCGGCTGACGCGCGATGCGTTCGATCGCATGCAGGAGAAAGACCCGGCCGCGGCGGCGGCACTGCATAAACTGATCATTCGGCTGTTGTCGGATCGGCTTGAATTCGCCAATCGCGAGATTTCCGCGCTGCTTTAGCTTGCGGCCCAGACCAGCACGGCGACGATGCCGAGATAGGTCAGCCCGTGCAGAAGCTGGTCGATGCCCAGCGTGTGCCAGAAGCCCGGCGTTTGCGGCGTGTAGGCGTTGCGGCGGGTGACCTGCTCCTTCGCCCAGTCGATATGGTAATGGATCGCGAACTCGCCGAGCGCGATGGCCGCGGCAAGGAGCAGCGAGACGGGCGCGATCACCAGATAGACGAGGGGGGTCAGCGCCGTATGGATGCCCGCATGGAGCAAGCCGCCGGGATGCCCGTAGATGCCCTTGTTGCAATATTGGTAGGGCGTCTGAAGAAAAAAGTCGGCAGCGGTGTGCTTCAGCATCAGAACGCCGACGGCGGCAAGGACAAGAATCTCTGTATCAGGCATGGGTGCTATTTCGACAAGGCTTCGGCCGTGCCATCCCAATCGGACGGAGGTGGCGTGATACGGAAGGCCGCGATGCGTTCTCGATACAGCGTATAGAGACGGTTCAATTGCGCGCCAGCCATGGTTTCGCACTCTACGCTCAGGCTGTCCGCCGCGTCCCAGTCCTGCGCGCGGTAGCGGGCCAGAAAATCCCGATGTTTGGCGGTGAGAGCGATGAAGGCTTGGTCTTCTTTGACTTCTCCATCGCCCAGAAGCGCGAAGACGCGCGTCGCCGCGGTCTTGCCCTTCATTTTCAACAGATCGATCTCGAGAAAGGCGAACTCGGGCGCACGCGATACGGTCTCCTCGCCGACAATGGACATGAGGTCGTAGGTCTTCGACTGACCTTCGAGACGTGAGGCGATATTCACATTGTCGCCGATCACCGAGTAATCGAAGCGTGTTTCCGAGCCGAGATTGCCGACGCAGCATGAGCCTGTGTTGAGGCCGATGCCGAGCTTCACTTCCTTGTACTCCCGCCCGCTCTCTTCGGCTTCTTGCCGCCAGCGTTCGTTCAGCGTTTTCATCTCGTCCACGAGGCGCAGAGCAGCGCGGCAGGCGTTGCTGGGATGGTCGGCATCGTCCAGCGGCGCATTCCAAAACGCCATCACGGCATCGCCCATGAACTTGTCGATGGTCCCTTGCTCTTCAAGGATGATGTTGCTGAGCGGCGTGAACAGGCTATTGAGAAAGCGTGTGAGTTCCTCGGCGTCGAGACCCTCGGAGATGGTGGTGAAGCCGCGCACGTCGCTGAACAGGAGCGTCATGTCGCGCGTCTCGCCGCCGAGCTTCAGCCGCTCGGGCTCGTCGGCCAAACGCTCGACGAGCGCGGGCGCCATGTAATGGGAGAAGGCGTTGCGCACGCGGTTGCGCTCACGCTCAGTCCTTAAGAACACGAAGGAGGTGCCGGCGAGATAGATCGCGGTCAGCGCGATCGTCGGGTAGATGGGATCGACAAGCCAGCCCAGTGCGTCGAATGCATACCAAGAGATCGCGACGACGCCGGCGATCGCCGCAGCGCCGACGATCGCGCTTCCCAGCGCGCCGGCGCGATAGATGAGCACGGCGATGATGATGCCGATCACGAGGATGTAAAGAAGCTCGGCGGGCGTGGCGAAGTCCGGCCGCAACAGATACGCGCCTTTCAGGATCTGCTCGATGGCCTGGGCGTGAAGCTCGACGCCGGGGACGGAGGCTTCGAGCGGCGTTGCCCGGAGGTCGAGGAGACCGGCGGCACTCGTACCGATCAGAATGATGCGGCCCGCGATTTGGTCGGCGCCAATCTCGCCGTTCAACACTTTCCAGGCGGGGAGGTAACGATCGCGGGACTGAGACGAGAAGCGCACCCACATCTGACCGTTGGCCTCGGTCGGCACTTCGAAATCGCCCACGCGGATCTTGACGATCCCGGTCTTTTCGCCGAACGCGGCCTCGCCGCTGGCGCCCGAAGACTTGACCACATAGGTCGAGGCGCCTTGTGCCAGGCGAAGCGCGTCCGCGACCAATGAGGGATAGAGCGTGTCTTCGATGCGGACCACCATCGGCATGCGGCGGATGATCTGGTCGAACTCGGGAATCCAGTTGAGCGCGCCGGCGCCTTGGGCGGGGGTCTGCAACACCGTCAGGCTGGCCGCCGCGCCCGGATAATAAGGCGCGAACAACCGGGGATCGTCGCCGCCATAAGAAAACCCCGCCTTTGTCTCCGGTTGTGTGCTCGTTTGCGGGGAGGCGATGAAGCCGAGCACGACGGGCGCTTCGGCAATGGCGTCCGCCAGCACCTGATCGTTGGTGGGCAGGTTCTCCAGCTCGGGCTTCAGCGCGTCGGTCAGCGGCGTGTGCGGCCAATACTGGATGGCATTGGCCGGCGACAAGCGGTCCGGTTCCGGGAAGATCATGTCGAAGGCGATCACCGCTGCGCCGTCGCCGACGAGCTTCTCGACGAGCTGGGCGAGCAGGGTACGGGGCCACGGCCATTGGCCGAGCTTTTGCAGCGAATCCTCACCGATATCGACGATGCGCACGGGCTGCTCCGGATCGAATTGGAGCGGGCTCACCCGTTGATAGGCGTCGAAGACAAGCGCCCGCATGCGCGCGACCGGGCTCGGGTCCCAAACCCGCAAAGCGAGAGACGCGACAATGACCGCCCCCACGATGAGGGCATAGAGAAAACGTGGACCCATCCGGTTGCTTTTCTGCCGTTTCTTGGCCGCGCGGACCGGCGCGGCGGCGGGCAGACCCTAGCCACTGGCGCCCGGCTGTCAATCAGACGCGGTCAGTCCGAGAGCCGGGATGAAATCGATCTGGAAAGCTTAGCGCGCCGGCCGGAGCAGGCGATGGACCGTGTCGGTCTCGATATCGCCCGACTCCGAAGCTTGTTTCGGCTTCTTCTTATAGGCGGGCTTCTTCGCGTAGGTGGGCTTCGTATTGGCGCGCGTCTTTGGCTGTGCGGCTTTAGGCGCGGGGTTACGCTTCTGATGCACGATCGTCTTGGCCGGGCAGGGGGCTCCCGTCCAGGCGCCAAGAGCGTCGAGCGTCTCCTGCTCGGCCTCGGTCGCATTCAAATCGAGTTTGGCGATGCGATTGAAGCTCTCGACGCCGGCGCTTGTGCCGCGTCCCCAATCGCCATCGATCGGGCCGCTATAGCAGTTGAGCGCTTTGAGCCTCGTCTGGATGTCGCGGTGCAAGGCAGCCTGTTCGACCTCGGCCAGGGGTTCCGGCTTTTGCGCCGCGGTCGCGGGCTGTTCTGTGGCGGGAGGTGTCGCCGGGGTAAGATTGGCTGTCTGCGTTTGGGCCGGGGCGGTTCCCGCAGGTTCTACCGCGATCACGCGGCTTGACTCGTCTTGCGTCTTGACGGTCTCCGCTTCGAGTTTCTGCTCGAGATCGGCCAACTGGTCCTGCTCAGGCTTCGGCAGGGCCGCTTGGTTCGCTTTCAATCGGGCGATCTCCGCGCGCAAGGCCGCGATCTCGGCGGCGCCTCCCCCGGTGGTCTTGGCCGGCTTGAAGTAGAACTGTCCGGTCAGCGAGGAGTTCTCCCACGGGACCTGTTTGCCGTCGGTTGTCTCGAGCACGTCCTTGCGCACGCCGATCATCACGTCGTTGATGCTGGCGCCTTCGGAGTCGATGTGCCGCAGCAAGGCCTCGGTGAAGGGGCTGTTGCGGCCTTTGCCGTCGAGCGCCACGTTGCCCGGCTGGGTCGCGAAGGCGATCATCATGCCGACCGCCTTGTCCACTTGGGCGAGCCCGCGGCCAACGCTCGTCGAGCGGCTGGCGACCGCGAGATTTCTGGCCAGCGGATTGTCGCGGCAGGCATCGAGGAAGACGATCGACACGCGGCTGTTCCGTTCGAGCTGCTTCAGCACGAGATTGAGCTCGATCGCCTCGAAGTCGAGATCGGTGTCGGATTTGAGTGTCGCGTCGACGGGCGCGAGGAAGTTGCGGCCATCGACCTGAAGGCCGTGGCCCGCATAGAAGAACAGCCCCACATCGGCGCCTTTGAGCTTGTCGGCAAAGGCGCGGATACGCTTCTCCATTTCACGTTTGGAGAGATCCGTGCCGTCGATCACTTCGAAGCCGAGTTGCCGCAGCATCTCGGCGACGTCGACCGCGTCGTTGCTCGGGTTCTTGAGGGGGGCGGTATTCTTGTAGGCGGAGTTGCCGATGACGAGCGCCACGCGGCGCTCGGCACTGGCAGGCTCCAGCGCCGAGGCGAGGAAGACAAGGCTAATAAAGGCGGTGGCAAGATGCCCGAGCACTGTGTGCCTCCGGTGCTGCCGCGTCGCGGCTTGGCTCAGCCTTCTGCACTATCCGAGGCCGATGAAAAGCACCTAAACAACCGGCCTCGGTTTTTAATGATCGCCGCTTAGTCGTCGAACCACTCGGGACGCAGGTTACGCCAAACAGCCTCGGTCTCGAAGTCGAGTTTGGGATCGAACTTGCGCTTGTATTTCCGGGGCTGACTGGTCGTCACGGCCCGCCTGGTGGGCTGGGCCTCGTATGTGTATTGCGGCGCGGGCTCGATCCAACGCGCCCTGCTTCTGTCGGCCGCGGCGGGGGCGGCGGTGGCGGCCAAAACGGCCAGACCAAGAACCGGAACGGTGAGCTGCTTCAGCATTTGGGTACCTCCATGGTCTCAAAATCGCCAACAGCCAATCGCGGCAGCGCTCATGTGGGGAGTGCCGGACCCGCAATCAACATTGGGCGTTTCAGTGCTCGCGTTGGCGCATCTGAGGCTCCTGTTTATCCACGGCTGGATGAACCGAGCCTGAATGAGCGTCATCTCGGGGAGGACACAGGGAATCGGCGGATTTCGGGGTCGGGCTCCCGGGGAGAGCGCCCCGCCTATGCTTGGCTCCGGGTGCCGGCCCTTGGCTAACCGCCAGATAACGCAGTATTTATCCCCATAAATGGGTCCCTGTCGTAAAATGACGGCTATGTTCGAGACGAACACATCGTTTTGGCGGCGGCTTGGGATTGTCACCATTGTCCTTGTCGTGACTGGGCCTGCCGTGATTGGGCTGACGCTCGGCCCAGCACAGGCAGGACGTTGGCTGCCGGAGGTGGAGAATCCCTATTGCGCGATCAAGACCTATGCGCTCCGCGACGTCGAGGAGCAGGCGTCATCCATGACGGACCGCCTGGGGCGTCCGGTCATCGTTGTGAACACCGTGACCCTTCGCCATCGGCCCTCATACGGCAAATTCCTCATGGCGCATGAGTGCTGCCATCACACGCTCGGCCATGTGGCGAACTTCAAGAAGGAGCTGGGCCATGTGGGGCCGCAGGCCTACTTTTACCTCGCGCCGGAGTTGAAGCGGCTGGAGCTCGAGGCGGATTGCTGTGCCGTCAAACTGCTGCGGGAACGGCACGATCTCGATGGGATCGAGGCGGGACGCGCCGGTATGGCGCTGTTTGGCGCGAAACCGACGGGCGCGCACTATCCGACCGGGATCGAGCGGGCCGACAATATTGTCGGCTGCGCTGCCACGGAATAGGGGCTGGCAGGGCCGGCCGCGAATCTCCATATCTTCGAGGGCATATGGGGCTCAAGCCAGCGCTGGTTTTGGCGTGCTATGGTGTCGGCTCCGAGATGATGAAGAGGCGGCGGTGGTCCGTAACGCGTTCATAATGCGCCGTGCGGCGGCAAGCGTATGGCTGAGGTCGTTGGCTGCCGCGCTTTGCGTGGCAATTCTCGTGTTGGCGCCCATCGATCATGCGGGCGCCGCGCCGGTGCTGCGCGTGTGCGCCGATCCCGACAACATGCCGTTCTCCAACGACAAGGGGGAGGGCTTCGAGAATAAGCTCGCCGAGCTTATCGCCGAACGCCTCGGGGACGAGCTGGAATATACCTGGTTCACCGAGAACACCGGCTTGGTGCCGAATACGGTGGGCGCAGGTGCTTGCGATCTCGTCATGGGATATGCGCAAGGCACCGGGCTGATCGAGGATACCAACCCGTATTACTACACGTCCTATGTGCTCATCACGCGCGAGGACGATCCCGCGCTTAAAGACGTGGACACGTTGTCGGATCCGCGCCTCAAGCGGAAGCGCATCGGACTCTTCGCGCGCACGCCGCCGGCGAGCATTCTCGCCATGCATGGATTGACGGCGGACGCCAAGCCCTTCGAGGCCTATGCGGGCGAGAGCCAGGTCAAGGCCGCGGAAGCCATGATCGAGGAGATTGCCTCAGGCACGCTCGATGCGGGGGTGTTGTGGGGTCCGGTTGGCGGCTACTACGCGCAGAGGGCCAAGGTGCCGCTGTCGGTCGTGCCGCTGGTCAAGGAGAGCGCAGGGCCCACCACCTTCTACGGGATCACCATGGGGGTGAGGCCGAACGAGCCCCAGTTCAAGCATGAGATCAACAAGGTGCTGGCGGACAACGAGCACGACATCAACGTGATCCTGCAAGGGTACAATGTGCCACTTCTCAACCAGAAGGGCGAGCGGGTGGCCTCCGGCACCGCCGGCCGCTGAGCCTACATCTTGCAGATGCTCTCCGGCTCGTCGATGCCGAGCGTATCCACCTCGATCTCCGGATGACTTGCATGGGGGAAGCCGCGCTGCGGTGAGACCGAGACCGGCACCTTCTGCGTCGCGATCAGGATCGGCTGGCGGAATTGCCCGTCCCAGGCCCGGAATTGCTGCTTGATGCCCTTGAAGGGGGCGAGCTGAAGATCGGGGCCGTGGATGAACGCCGACACGGTGGCGAAGTCGTTGTCCGGGTTGCGCGTCACCGCTTCGCCGATGGTCCGGGCCGCGACATAGGCCTGATGATCGATCGGCAGCATGATCCGGTCGAAGTCCTTCTCGAAATTGTTGTTGGCTTGGGTCGCGCCCCATTTCTCATGGCCGGGACTCCAGGTGGTGGCCGTGAGCCCGGTGGTGCCCGCCACGATGCGGGGCGCCCCGCCGCCGCGATAGGGGATGAGGGGGCCGAACAGCTGGTCTTCGTCAGCCACCATGATGACGTCGTACCCGGCGCTCGGGACGACGGTCTTGTCGACGCTCGCCTCTTTGCGCGGCTTTGCGGGCGGGACCGGGCCCACGCTGTCGCGGCGCCCGCCGGAGACGTCCACATATTCCCGGATGTCCACGATATTGGCGCCGAAGCGCTCGGCCGCGCGCTTGACGGCATCCGTGTAGGCGAGATCGCCTGGCGTCGAACCGTGGATGACGAGCCAGTCCTTCCAGTTCATCTTGACGAGATATTGGGCAAGCGCGTCGGCCAGCATGTAGCGGTCCGGCACGATATGCATGACGTTGGCGCGGCAATCCTCCTGGCGGAGCGACACGTCGGTGGCGCGCACGTTGAGCAAGAGGATGTCCTTGTCCTTTGCCCAGTCGGCGAGCTTTAGCAAGGTGGGCGCGGACGCATCCACGATGATGTAGTTGTGCTTGGACTCGTAAAGCTTCTTGAGCGCGGTCAGCGCATCTTCCGGCGAGGACGCCGTCTCCACGTCGAGCCCATAGAGATGGCCCATGAACCGGCCGCCGGCATTGTTCTCCTCAATGCCCATCTTCGCGCCGTCGATTCCGGCGTCTTCAGGTTCCGTATCGAGGCGGGACGCGGGCCGCGGATGCGGCACCTCCTCACGCAGATAGCCGATATCGACGGGCGTCATCTCGGGGGATTGCGGCATCTGCATGCTGACGCCGCCTTCGCGCTCCTTCGAGGGGTGGCTCGTATCGGTGGCGAGCGCGGGTCCCAAAGTGAGGCTCCCAAGCGAGAGCGAGGCGGCGAACAGAAGACGGGGAAGGGGCTTAGGAGCCCAGCTGATCTGCATAATGGGACCGTTGGCGCCGGTTACGCGTTGAGTCAGAACCCGAAAAAGGCCCTCGCCGGCGGGTTCAAGAGGGCCAATCGAGTGATCGGCGGTATGGTACCGATAAGAAAATAGGCAATGCAAGGTAGAAACCTAGGCATAGATTTTTGCCAAACAGAATTGCCGAAACCGCTGAAAGGGGTTTTGCGCGAATCTGTGGGGTTCGGATTGCTGGCTCCCCGAATCGCCGCGATGATGCTAGCGTCGGGCTATGGAATTCACGGCTGGCTCGGCGATCCGCTTTGGGTGGGAGACGTTCAAGAAGCGCCCCTGGTTCTTCGTGGGCTCGACTGTCGTCATCCTGTTCGCCTATATGGTCGTCGGCGGCATCACCAGCGGGATCGACGCCGCGATCGGCGCCACGCCAGAAGAGCCATCCCTGGTCGGGGGGCTGATCAACTTGGCCCTCAGTACCTTCATCGGCATGGGCGCGACGGCCTTCTATCTCGCCGCCCACGACAATCCGGAGACCGTGGATCTGTCGGTGCTGTGGCATCCACGGCCGTTCTGGAAGTTTCTCGGCGTGTCGATCTTGGTGGGGTTGTCGATCGGCATCGGCTTCGTCCTGCTGATCATTCCCGGCATCATCGCCATGCTGTTCTTCATGTTCTCGACCTTTATCGTGATCGATAAGGAACTCGGTCCTATCCAAGCGATGAAGGAGAGCATGCGCATCGGGCAAGGCTACCGCTGGCCGTTGCTCGGGCTCGCCGTGCTGCTCGCGCTCATTGCCTTCGCCGGCGTGCTCGCGTTTTTCGTGGGCCTGCTCGTCGCCATGCCAGTCACGGGGCTCGCCTTCACACATGCCTATCGGGTGTTGTCGGGCAAAGCCGGCGCGACGTCCCGCGCTGTTGACGCGCAGCTCGCCGCCTAGCGGCCTCGCGCGAAAAAAATTCACATACAAAAGGCGCCCCGACTTGGGGCGCCTTTATTCAAAAGGTCTGCAATCAAACGGTCGGCGTCGCGTCTACTCGGCGGGGACGAGGGGCTCGTCCTTCGTCTTCAGAGCCTCCGCGGCATTGCGCGGGTTGCGGTAGACGAACTCGGTCGCGGGCTTTGCCGCTTCCTCCTTGGCGATCTTCACCATCTCGCTGTGATAGGGCGACAGCGCGCAAGCTGGGTCGGTGTTGCGGGGGTCGCGGGTGATCGCCATGGCCTGGCAGCGGCAGCCGCCGAAGTCGATCTCCTTGAAGGCGCAGGAGCGGCACGGCTCCTTCATCCAGTCGGTGCCGCGGAAGGCGTTGAAAGCGTCCGAGTTCATCCAGATGTCGAGCAGCTTGCGGTCGCGCACATTGTCGAACGCAAGTTCGGGGATGGACTCGGCGGCGTGGCAGGGTAGGACCTTGCCGGCCGGCGTGATGTTCATGAAGCCCTTGGCCCAACCGCCCATGCACGGCTTCGGGCGCTTGGCGTAATAGTCGGGCACCACCATGTCGATGGTGAGCACGCCCTTGAGACGTTCGCGCGCCGCCTCGACATATTCGATGGAGGCGAGCGTCTCTTCGTAGGTCGGGATCAGCGCGGCACGGTTGAGAAAGGCCCAGCCGTAATATTGCGCGTGCGCGACTTCGAGACGCTGCGCGCCAAGCTCGACGGACATGTCGATATAGCGCGGCACGTTATGGATGTTGTGGCGGTGGATCGGGGCGTTGATGGTGAGCGGCAGGCCCAACTCCGTCACCCAGCGGGCGACGTCTAGCTTCTTCTGCAGGGCGCCGGGGTAGGCGCCGATCTTATCGGCGCCCGCGGGATCGACATCCTGGAACGAGATCTGGACGTGATCGAGGCCGAGCTTCTGAAGGGTCTCCAGACGGTCGCGAGTCAGGGTGACGGCGGCGGTGATCAGGTTCGAATAAAGACCGGCGTCCGAAGCGGCCTTGACGATGTCTTCGAGGTCCTTCCGCGCACAGGGTTCACCGCCGGACAGATGGATCTGGAGAATGCCCATCTCGCCGGCCTGGCGCATCACCGAGCACCACTCCTCGGTGGTCAACTCGTTCTTGGCGCCCTCGAGCGCGACGGGGTTGGAGCAATACGGACATTGCAGCGGACAGCGATGGGTCAGCTCGGCGAGCAGACCCACGGGCGCGAGCGCGCACAATTCCGCGGTGGCATCTTCGCTGCCAACCACGCCCTCGGTCGGTTCATCGTCGACGGTGAACGACTCGATATGTCCGTTACCTTTGAGCTCCTCGGTCATCCCTTTATGTATCCCTTATCTGCCAAGCCCTGGAGCAGGTCGAGCACGTCGGTGGTGATGACATCGACAGGTGCCGAATACTCCTCAGCGAGCGTGGCTGCGATCTCCTCCACGGATTTGTCTCCATCGCAGAGTTGCAGCACCGCGACGGCAGTCTGATCCGGCGTCAGAACCCGTTCCGGCGCCAGAAGCACCCATCGCCCGCGCCCCGCGTCATGGCGGAGCTTCAGGTAGGGCGGTAGTCTTGGCCGGGTCTCGCGGCCGACGATCAGCCGGCCGGGAGACGTCGTTGCGCCAGTCATGCTTCGCTAGGCACGAAGGAGCCGGGCGGAATCATGCCCGGGTCGACATAGGCCAAGTGAAGCGCGTCGAGCTGCGCCCACAACACATGCGTCTTGAAGCGGAGCGCATCAAGCACGCCTTGTTGTGCCTCTGGGGTGCGCGCGTTCTGCTTCACATATTCAAGAGCGAAATCCGCATCGCGCGGGGCTTGCGTGAGGCGGCGCTTGAAATAGGCCATCACATCGTCGCTGATGAAATCGTAGTTCTCCAGCATGCCGGAGATGCGCGCCTTGTGGATGCCCGGCGCGAATAGCTCGGTGAGCGAAGAGGCCACGGCTTCGACGAGCGTCTTCTCGCGGACGAAGTTCACGTAAGCCTCGACGGCGAACACCGTCTCGGGCAGGGCGCCCTTGCGGGAGATCACGTAGTCGCGATCGAGACCGAGACCGTCGGTGAGAATAAGCCAGCGCTCGATACCGCCTTCCTCCTCGCCGTAGCCGTCGTGATCCATGATGCGATGGAGCCACTCGCGGCGAAGCTCGCGGTCGTGGCAACGGCTCATCAGGGCCGCGTCCTTGCGCGGCACGGCCGATTGGTAGCAATAGCGGTTCAGGGCCCAAGCTTGGACCTGGCCCTTGTTCAGTTTGCCGCCATGCAGCAGCTTATGAAACGGATGCTTGTCGTGATACTGAGCGGCGCCAATGGCGCGCAGCTCCTGCTCGAGTTCCTCGGGGCTCATAATCTTGGTCACGGCTTATTCCTCGATCTCAACCATTGGCTTGAAGAGGATAACGTAGCTCGGCGCCGCTGCCGCCTTCTTGATGCGCGTCAATCCTCAATATTTGTCGATTATTGGTGCTTCTGAGCGGCACCTTCGAAACGGTCTATACCATGATGAAACATGGGGAGACCGAATGAGATTTTCATGACTCGTTCATGAACACTGTCTTGATGCCGGATTAAGAACTTCTGAAAAGCAAAACTGGGCAACAGGGCCATCGTAGCCGAAAGGCGCAAATGTCGCCATTGCCCCGCCCAAAGCGCGCAAAGCCAGACGCCAGCAGATACGCAAAACGGCGACAGATATGCAAAACGGCGACCTGGCATTCGCCGGATCGCCGCTTCGCGATTTTCCGAGATGAGGAAAAGCCGGATTAAGCGCGGTCCAGCTCGGCCGGCAGGTAACTCGTCACCTCCATACCGGACTCAGTCTCCTCGATCGTCGGCTTGTGCCACTCACGCATGGTGCTCTCCTTTTGCGAGTTTAAGACCAAGCATCGGTCGGTGCGGCCGCTAAGTTTGCGAACCCGAAAGGCCGTCCGAACTCTGCGATTGGAATATGCGATCGGGTCATGATAATTACCAATCGTATTTCCTAATAGAGAGCATAAGCCCTGCTTATCGTCCATGGTTTCGCTTAGACAGTTGCGCTATCTGGAATCTCTGGCCGAGTCCCGGCATTTCGGCCATGCGGCGGAGGCCTGCGCGGTCAGCCAGCCGGCGCTCAGCATGCAGATCAAGGAGCTCGAGGACGAGCTCAAGTTGCGTCTGGTGGAACGGCGCAAATCCGGCGTTGCGCTCACCGAGAAGGGCGAGGAAGTGGCCCGGCGGGCGCGTACGATCCTCGCCTCGGTTCGTGATCTCATCGATTATGCAAGGGGGCAGGAAGGCGTGCTCTCGGGCGTCCTCAAGCTCGGCGCCATCCCCTCGATCGCGCCCTATCTTTTGCCCGCGGCTCTGCCTGAGCTGCAGCGGCGGTTTCCCGCACTTTCGCTACAGTTGCGCGAGACGCTTACCGAGAATCTCGTGCGAGAGCTTGTGGGTGGCGATCTCGACGTTATTCTCGTCGCTCTGCCGATCGACGATGCGGAAGTGGAGACCCATCATTTGTTCGACGACGCCTTCATCCTGGCGGCCAAGGCGACGCCCGACAATGCGCGTGTGCGTGAGGCCACGCCGGACATGCTCGCGGATGAGCGGCTGTTGCTCTTGGAGGAGGGCCATTGTCTGCGCGCTCAGGCGCTGTCCTATTGCCACATGATGACGCGTGAGGCGCGCGAGAGCTTCGGAGCCTCGAGCCTCGCCACCATTGTGCAGATGGTCGCCAATGGCTATGGCATCACGCTTCTGCCGGAGATGGCCATTTCCAGCGAGATCCATCGCGGCGGCGATATCCGTTTGCTGCGCTTCGCCGCGCCGGAGCCGAAACGCGAAATCGGTCTCGCCTGGCGCAAGACCTCACCGCGCAAGGCAGAGTTCGTGCAATTCGGCCAGCTGTTGTGCGATGTTCTGCCAAGACCGCGGGCGACCGAGCCACGCAAGAAGGGAGGCCGAAAACGCTAAGCACTCAACTCTCGATTTTGATGGCGTTCTTGGTTTTCGCCAGGGCAGGGCTGGTGCACATCATGCGGCCGGTCTCCGACTTCTATGTGGCGAACCGGCTGATGCCCGCGTTGTTCAACAGTCTGGCGCTCGCGGTGTCCATCATGGCGGCCCTTGTGTTTGTTGGCGCGGCCGGAGCGGTCGGTCCGGCTTGGGAGGGTCTTGGGGCCGTGCTGTTGGGCGGAGGCCTCGGGCTGATCGTCGGCGGCCTCCTTCTTGCGCCTTACCTGCGCCAATTCGGCGGTTATACATTGTCCGATTTTCTGGCCGAGCGGTTCGGCGGGGACAAGGTGCGGCCGCTTGCCGTGCTCGCCATCGTCTTGTGCTCGTTTCCCGCGCTCGCCGCGGTGCTGCTTGGCGTGGGGTTTCTCACGATGGCCGTGTTGAATTTGCCGCTTGGCATTGGTGTTGGCGCGGGGGTCTTGCTGATCCTCATCGCCACGTTGATCGGCGGCATGCGGTCCTTGAGCTTATCGCAACTCGCCTATTTCGCGGTGCTGCTGGTGGCGTCTGTCGCCGCTGTCGTGGTTGTGTTGTGGCAGACGGGAACCTTGCTTGCCACGGAGAGCCTGCTCCTCGACGAGGTGGTGCCACGCCTGGGGTTCGAGGCCTTCGCGCAGAGCAGTGCCATCAACCGCGCGGCGCTTGTGTTCTGCCTGGCGACCGGGATCGCGTCCTTGCCCTATCTGCTGATGCGGAGCTTCACCACGCCGTCGCTCGGTGACGCGCGCGTGTCGTTTGTTATCGCTCCGATCTTCGTAGGCATGCTCTGCCTCGCGGTGCCGGCTTTCGCGGCGCTCTACGAGGCGGCCTCGCTGAGAGCCGGCGATGCGCTCTCCATGCTCGCCGAAGGCACGCTGACCTTGGCGGCCCTCGCCGGCCTATTGGCCGCGGGCGCCGCGCTCGCGCTTTCGATCGGCAACGCGTTGTCCTACGACGTCTATTACAAGACCTTGCGGCCGGCCGCTTCGGTGCGCCGTCAGCTTCTCGTGGCGCGCCTGTCGCTGATTGTGGTCGCGGGGCTTGCCGGCGTTGCGGCGGTCGCCGCGCCGCAAGAGGTCTTGACGGGGGCGAGCGCCATGTTCTCGCTTGCGGCCAGCGCCCTCTTGCCCGTGCTGGTGCTCGGTGTGTGGTGGAAGCGCGCCAGCAGCGACGCCGCGCTTGCCGGCATGGTCGCCGGGCTTATCGTGTGTCTCTATTACATGATCGCCCCGCACACGATTCCGTTCGTGTTCTACGAATCGTCCAGCTTCCTCTCCGATGCGACAGATGTGCAAGTTTCCGCCTATGAGGCCCTGCGCCACGACTACTACCTCGCGGCGGATGCGGCCGCGAAAGACGCGGTGCTGGTGGCGTGGGACCAGTCGGTGCGGCCGATCGCCAATTGGTGGGGCGTTCGTGGCGCCTTTGCCGGGTTGTTCGCCGTGCCGGTCGGCTTTCTCGTTACGATCGGGGTGAGCCTGTTCACCCGTGCGCCGTCGCAAGATGTGAAGCGCTTTGTAGACGGCCTGCGAACGCGGGCGGCGTAAGGCCGGTAAGCGCTAGTCGCTGGCTGCGGTGTCTGGCGGCGGCGGCCCGCCCAAAAGGCGGAAGCTGTCGCGGAAGCGCTCCGCATCCTCGCTGTTGGCGTGGCCCTTGGGGCCAGCCGAAATGAGCATATAGACCCGGTCGCCATTGGCCACGAGAGTGATCAAGTGGTTGCGCTGTCCTCGGCCGTCTTCGGCGATGGCCTCGTAACCGGGGCGCTCATGGATGGTCTTGGAGTCCTTGCTGCGGACGCTCGTATTGCTGCCCTTGGCGTAGGCCGCGACGACCTTGGCGAAATATTCGGGCTTGGGTGGGTTCGGCGCGCGCCCTTCGGGATACTCGAACACCACAACGCTGTAGACGGTGTCTTTGTCGGCAGTGACTTGATAATTGTGCTGCAGCAGCGGGTTCTGCCCGGAGACCGGCGTGCTCACGGCTTTCGGCTTCACCGTCGCGCCGGGAAACGAAGCGACGAAGCCCCGGTCGGTGAAGTGGAACTCACGCCATTGAGGCTCTTGAGGCGCCGCTTCCATGTCCGCCGCGTCCTCCCCGAAGGCCGGCATGGCGAACACGAAAAGCGCGAACGCAGCGAGTGTAAGACTTCGAAATGGCATCGCCGGTCCCTTGCATCTCTGGCGGTTGAGAATCGCAAGTCTAGCCGAACAATCGGGCGCAATCACGCGCAAGACTTGGAAGGGCCGGAACTCAAGGCAGTCCTGTGTCGTTCCTTAGTTGCACCCCCAACCTATGAAATTTCAAATGACCCCCCAAGATCGATTTGACCAGCCCCCGATGAGCACGAACGCCGATGGCCAGGAGAGGACCGTCGGCGTTGAGATCGAGTTCGGCAGTGTCGGCGCGGAGGACGCCGCCCAATTGGTCAAGACGTTGTTCGGCGGTTCGCTGGTGAAGCACAATCCGAATGCTTTCGACGTTGAAGGGTCTTCGCTCGGAGACTTTTCGGTGAAGCTCGATACGCGATTTTCCAGCTACGATGAGAAAGCGGACGATTTGCTGGATGAGATCAAAGTGGAGCTCGGCAATTTGTTCGGTGCGGCGGCAAGCCTCGTGGTGCCGTTCGAGATCGAGGCGCCACCGGTGAAGATTCATCAGCTCCCGGAAATCGAACGCTTGATGGCACGGCTCCGGCAAGCCGGCGCGTCCGGCACCGAAGCGAGTCCGTTCTTCGCGTTCGGTCTTCACCTCAATCCTGAAACACCGCGTCGCGATGCGCGAACCATTACCGCCATCATGAAGGCCTACGGCATTGTCGGGCCATGGTTGTGGCGTACGATCGACCCAGATGTGACACGCCGGTTGTTGAGCTTCGCCGAGCCCTTCCCCGACGAATATGTGCGACTGTTGGCAGCCGAGGATTATTGGCCGGATGTGCCGGCGCTCATCGATGACTACCTGACATGGAATCCCTCGCGTAATCGCGATCTGGACCTGCTCCCGCTCTTTGCGTTCCTCGACGAAGACCGCGTACGGAAGAAGCTACCCGAAGAGAAGATCAATCCGCGCCCGACCTTCCACTACCGTCTTCCCGATACGCAGCTCGACGACCCCGAATGGGGTTTGGCGCGCGAGTGGAACCGATGGGTGGCGGTGGAACGCATGGCCGCGGACGATGCGAGGCTCCAGGCTCTCTGCCGCGACTATCTCAGCTATCAAGGGGGACGGGAGGAATGGGCTGCCAGAATTGAAGACATCGAGGTCGCATGAAACCGCGCATTGGCGTCACCAGCTCGCGCCGCGGCGGTTGGCGCAGCTTCACGATGAATCGCCTGGCGTTGTGGCGTGCGGGCGCCACGGCCGTGCGCTTCACCCCCGGCGATGAGGTGACGCTCAATGGGCTGTCGGGTCTCGTCGTTGGCGGCGGGGACGACATCGGCGCGGAGCTGTATGGTGGGATGCCGACCCCGGACGTCCGCATTGATCCGGCGCGGGATGAATTGGAGCTGTCACTCCTTGAGAAGGCGCTAGCTGTCCGCATGCCGATTCTGGGCATCTGTCGCGGCGCGCAGATCCTCAATGTCCATCTTGGCGGCACGCTCCACACCGATATCCATGAGACCTTCGAGGATGCGCCGAAAATGCGGACAGTGCTGCCCCGCAAGAGCGTTACGCTCTCGGAGGATAGCCATCTTGCCCGGCTGCTGCGCTGCAATCCATGCCGGGTGAACGCGCTGCACCACCAATCGGTGGATCGGCTCGGCGAGGGGTTGCGGGTGGTTGGAAGAGACGAGGCGGGCGTCGTGCAGGCCGTGGAGACGGGTGGCGACGATTTTCTGATCGGCGTGCAATGGCACCCCGAACTGCTCGTGTTTTCGCGTCCCCAACAGCGGCTGTACCGCGCGCTGGCCGTGGCGGCGCGCTGTTGGGCGGAGACGGGCACTGCGTCTCTGGCGGCAGCCGATCGCGTCGCAGAGGAGATCGCTGGCTGACCATGAGGCGCATGCTCTACTTGCTGGCCTTATCAGCGTTGACGGTCTTCGCCGGGCTCGCGGCGGGCGCGTCGGATGCGATGGCCTTGGCGATTGCCGGCTTCGATGTGGAGCGCAACTTGCCGGCGCTTGGCGTCTGGGGACCGCTTGCCATCATCGGCTTGCGCATGCTTGCCGCCTTGTTCGGCGTGATACCGAGTTCACCGGTCTTGCTGGCCGCCGGCGCGACCGAAGGCATCCTACTCGGGAGCGTTTACGTGTTGACCGGGGCGATGCTCGGGGCGGTCATCGCTTTTCTGATCGGGCGGCACCTTGGGCGCGATTTCGTCGCGCGACGGGGATGGATGGACTCGCTTGCCAGGACAAAATTCGGCGGCTGGCTACTCGATGAACAGACCTCACAAACGCGGCTCATGGCGGCGGTGTTCTATTGCCGGCTTATTCCCGGCATCAATCTCGATGCGTTGAGCTATGTCGCCGGGGTGACGCCGATTGCGACGTGGCGCTTCTGTTTGGCAACGTTCGGCGCACTCCTGCCTTACACAGTGCTCCTCGTCGCCATCGGCCGGCAATTGGTCACGCTCGGGCCGACGGAGTTCGTAATCGCGCTCGTGGCGATTCTTGCCGTCAGCGCCATCCCCGTACTGTGGCGATATCTCCACATGCGCTCCGCCCGGAGTTGATCGTCAGCCTTGCGTGGGGGCGGATTTGAGCGCCCGCTGGTACATGGCTTCCACGTCCTGTTTCAGTGCGCGCCGGGTCGAGGGCCGCAGATACAGCATGTGACCGCCGGCATAGTCCTCGATGGTGATGGGGGTCGCGCCTTGGAGCGGTGGGAGCTGCTGCACCAGATAGGTCGGGACCATGTAGGGCGTGATGAGATCGGTATAGCCGGTGGTGATCATCACCTCGAGCGCCCGGTTGGCGGCGCGGGCCTCCTGAATGTCGTCAAGGACGCCGGCGTAGCCTTGCCGGGTCGAGCTGGTGCCGAAATCCCACTTGCCGCGCACTTTGCGATTGAGGAGCTTGTAGGGCAGCTCGGTCTTATAGCCGAGCTCGTCTTGGGCGTAGCTGACAAAGGCCGAGGTCCAAAGCGGCACCGTGGAGTCGAGCACGGGATCCGGCCCGCGCGGCCAGGCGCTCGACGGATTTGGATCCGGTCCGCTGACACTCCCGTCGTAGCGGCTGAGAAGCTGGCCGCCGTCGCGATCAAACTCCTTGATGAAGACCGAAGAGGTGATGCGGGCGAGGTGCTGCTCCACCTTGGCCAGCGGCAGGCCGGTGAGCTCCGCCACGCGCGCGGAGGCCGCCTTGCCGCCTTGCTCTGCGCCCGAGGCAAGCGCCACGAGATAGTCGGTGAGGGCGTAGTCCTCGACCTCGTCCAGCGCCTCGGCCAGAGCTTCTGTTGTGGTGACGCCTTCGCTCTCCAGCCTGACCGCCGCAAAAGAGGGCAAAGCGAGCGCCCAAGGAATGGGGTAGTAATCCTCGGCGTGCAGTATGGCGAATTCGAGCGCGGGCGAGACGAGCACCATCCCGCTCGGCGAGACGCCGCCCGTCTTCTGAAGCTGACGCGTGATGGTCGCGGCCCGAAAGGCGCCGTAGCTCTCGCCGGTCAGGAACACGGGCGAGACCATGCGCCCCGCCTCGATCAGATAGAGGCGGATAAACTCGGCAAGCGACTCCGTGTCCTGCTCGACGCCCCAGAAATCGCTTTCCTTCTTCTTGCCGACCGCGCGGCTGTAGCCGGTGCCCACGGGATCGACGAAGACGAGGTCGGTGAAGTCGAGCCAGCTCGCATCGTTGGCCAGCAGGCGCGGGGGCGGGCCGATGAGCTCGCCGGTGTCGGTGGTCTCCACCACCTTCGGACCGATAGCGCCGAGATGGAGATAGGCCGATGCCGCGCCGGGTCCGCCATTGAAGACGAAGGTGATCGGCCGCGCGGCATTCTCGGGGTCTTTGGCGTAGGCGGTGTAGAAGATTTCCGCGATGGGCTTGCCCTGATCGTCGCGCGGCTCGATGGCACCGGCCACGGCGCTGTAGGGCACCGTCTGGCCGTCCAGGGTCACGCTATGGAATGTGATCGCTGTGGGCGGCAGGCGCAGGGCCGGCTCCTGCTCGGCTTCTGGCTTTTCCGCCGACTGCTCCGTCTTCGGCGCGCTGGCGTCTTCGGCGAAGGCAAGGGGGGCCTGGGCGAGCAGAGGGGCCTGGGCGAGGAGGGCGAGAAGCGCGCCGAGGCAGAGGGCGCCGGGGAAGTGTCGGAAAGCGTCTGTCACTGATGATCCTGTCCTGTGCTAGAAAACGCGATCCCAACCCATTCGGCTGCCTCAAGACTTAGGCAGTGAGGGGGGCAGTCTCAAGGCGTTGCCCAGACCCTCCGACTGATCATGACCACGCCATCATTAAAGTGCAGCAACGCAATTATGACCAGAAACGCCTTGAGCCTGGCTGTGTTGCTGCCTCTGGGGCTTGGCCTTTTCGCTTGCGCCAGCCGGGAGGAGATCCGCGCCGAGCGCGCCGCCCAGCAAGTGTCCACGGACGCCGAAGACGACACGAGATGCCGTGCCGAAGGCGAGCCGGGCACACAGCCCTATACCGCCTGCCGCCAGAATTTGGCGGCCGAGCGGGCGCGGCAGGCGGATATCGACTACCAGAAGGCGCGCGATTTCGACCGGGTTCTTGGCGGTCTCGACGATCTTTGATCGCTGAATAGGCCACACCTTCATAGATAAAGTGTTTGGGGGGCCGGGTTTCGCCGTTGGCCGTGACCGGTTTGACCGCTAAGCTAAGGTGAGCGGAGAGTTGAAAGCCGACAGGCTTGCTGCGCGCCTTGAGATTCGGCCTAGGCCGGAGTTTAGGGAGGGGTGCGGGGAGGCTCGCTCGTTTCGGGCGGATGGTGGTTGACGGCTCCCGTGGCCGAGGCTCCAGAGGGGGCAGGAGCTTCGCTTGGCGTCGCGTGTCTATGCTCCCCATGGTGGCACCACGGGAGTCTTGTGACCTCATGAGGCTCGACCTGGATCCGGTCTCTAGCGGAGCCTCACGGCATGGCCGTTCCGATGCGTAAGAAGCGTGCATGGTCGACGCGGGAAGACGACGCCGAGTCTCAAGAGACTGCGGCGTTCGAGGCCAGTGTTGCCGCCGCCAAGGATACGGCTGCCAAGTCCGACGCGTTTCTTTCCACCGCCAATTCCGATCTGACCGACCACCGGCGCTGGCTTAAAGCCCAAAGCGTCGCCGTGGAGCGCGACCGCCGGCGGCATGAACGCTGGCTGCAGCGCCAGCGGGATCATCGCTTGGCGTCTGCCCGGAAAGAGCGTCAGAGCCGACGCCGCCAGCTCATGCGGCAGCGTGCGTTCCGGGCGGTTCAACAGGCCGGCTGGGCCGGTATGTTGTTCATCCGTTCCTGGGTCTTGTTCGTGATCGGCAGGATCGGGGCCGGCTTCGCATATGTGGGCTTCCTGATCGCGCGCGGCGCCACCTCTGTGGCGCAGCAGATCGCCGCCGGCGTGCGGTGGACGCTCTCCAGTCTCGGGCTGTTGGCGCGGAGGTCCGGTCAGGGACTTGCGGCGGGCGCTGCCTGGAGTGGCGCCAAGATGCGTGCCTCGGCCAGGGTCGGCGGTGGGGCGCTGGCATCGAGTTCATCACTGGTCGCTTCCAAGACAGGCCGTCTTTCCCAGTCTGCGGGGCGGTCGCTGGGCAGCGGCATTTCCGCCGCGGCCTCTGGTAGCTCGGCGCTTGCCGGCGCCACGGGGCGGTCCGCGTCGCGCGGGCTTGCGGTCCTCGGCGACAAGGCTTCGGCGTTCGGCGCGGCGGGCAAGCGGGGGCTCGCCAGCGGCTATCGTTGGACCAAAAGGCATTCCGCGGCTGTCGGACCTGCTGTTTATGTCGGCGTGGCCAAGCTCGGCCGGCAGGCGGAACATTATGCCCGTACGCGAAGCGCCGGTGCCAAGCCGGTAACTGCACGGCCGGTGTCCGCGCCGCCGGTCTCCGCGAGTATACCTGCCGCGGCGTCCGTCCATGTCATCGAGGTCTACGGACCGCATCGGGAGAGCGTGGAACTTTTCGGCCGGCCGGCCAACGACCCGTGGACGCCGTCACCGGATGCGCAGCCAGCACCACAAGCCATAGACATTTACGGGCCGTTTTATGAAGGGTTCTGGGTCGCGGGCACTCCGCCCAATGAGCCTGTCACGGGCCCCGAGCCACAATTCGTTGCCCCTCGGGGCGAGACGGAAACCGCGCTATCCTTATGGGCGCAAGGTGTGGGCGCGCGTGCGGCGGCTTTCGGCACGCTGGTGCGATTGTCTGCGGGCGGTGCCGGTGCTTGGGTGGGGGCGCAAGCGTCGCGTGCGCGGTCTTGGGCTGAAACGCGGTCTTGGGCCAAAACACCGGCTTGGGCGAAGACACTGGCCGACACGCAGTCCTGGGGCCGGCTGCAATCTTGGGCTCGAACGAGGGATATCGATCTCAGTCAAATGATGATCATCGCAGGTGCTGTGTTGCTGGTCTGTGGCGGGCTTCTGGTCGGTGGCGGGCTGTTCTTACGGGCCGGAGCCGGAACGACCACGGCGCAAGCGCCCGAGGAGGAAAGCGTCTCCGGTATCGACTGGACGTTCGACGAGCCCGATCGCCCCTTGACGGAGCGTGCGATTTTCACGCTATCCGGCACGCCGGAGTCCTTCCGGATCAATGGGCTGTCGGTGAGCGGTGTGAACCAGTCGGACCAGCCGCTGACGGGGATTGAGGCCGTGCTGAAACCGGACGTGCAGCGGCCCGATCTCAAGCTCAGCCTTCAGGTCGACAAGCCGTCCGCCGCGGATCAGGCGGCGGATCAGGCGGAAGGGCACGCCCTGGCCATCGTGTCCGAGGGGACCGTGCCGCCCCATGCGCCGTTCCGTCTCGTGTTCCCGTTCCCGCCGGAGGCCATGGACAACGCGGACGGCATCACCGTGGAGGAGTTCTTCGACTCCTATGGCGGCCTGCTGCTCAAGCTCCGCTACGAAGTCGACGGGGCGCAGAAATCGCTCATCCAATATCTGGGGCCCGATCTGCTCAAATCGCAGCTCGACGAAGTGTCCGCCGAGGCGGGCGGTTCTTGAGCCTGGCTCGCGGGGTGGTCTAGTTGCAGCCGATGATGCGCGAGCGGCAGCCGCGCTGGCTCAAGCACACATTGTATTGATTGCAGCAGGCCGTGGTGCAGCCGGCGATGTCCGAATTAACGTCGAGCGCCCTGGCGGCGCAGACATCGTTGCAGGACTGGAGGCCGTTATTGCAGACCCTGAGGCTCTGGCTGCCGAGGGTACAGGCCGACGGCGTGGGCTTCAGCGACTGATAGGGTGGGGCGGTCTGGGCCTGAACCGCGGACGCCGCTAAAAGAAGCCCGAGCCCGAGCAGCACGATCTTCATCATTTGATTGGCTACCCCGCCGCTTGGATCTGACGCGCCACCTTGGCCGGTCTTGGCCGCGCCTTGGCCGATCTTGGCCAGACAACGCTCATCTTATGGTGCCGGCCGGAGGATTCGAAGCCCCAGCCGGCCCGCGCCGGCATCATGACGCACGGCGTCGCCCAGCGAAACCATTGTTACGAAACCATCGCATTGGCCGTCTACCAATTGACCTCGGTCGCAATTGACCTCGGTCGCAATTGGCCTCGGTCGGATGTCATTTCTGGGGACACGCACGTGAACAAGAAGCTCCACTGCCTATCGATGCTTGCCTTGGCCGCCGCGGCGGCGATCAGCCTGGCCAGTGCGGCCGGCGCCGACGGGCCGCTTTTGGTCACGACCGGGAGTGACGGCGGCGAAGGCTCGCTGCGCGCCGCCTTGGAAGCGCTTTCGAAGCAGGACGCGCCGGGCCAGATCCTCATCGTGACGGACGGCGACATCGAGATCTCTTCGACGCTGACCTATGCGGGCACCGCGCCGCTGTCCATTTACGGCAAGGGGCAGACGGTCAAGACCAAGACCGATACGACTTTGCTGACGCTGAGCGAAGGCGCCGACCTGACGGTGAACAGTCTCAATTTCAAAGGCCCGGGCGACTTCAGCATCAAGAACCGGGGCAAGGCGGGCAAGGGCATCTTCATCGATATGCGCCCCGATCAGACCGGCGTCGTCACGCTCGCCCTTGAGGACGTCACGGTTTCCGGCGTCGCCTATCACGGTGTCCACATCTCCGACTGCGACCTGGCCGACGATTGCGGCGCGGGCCGCGGCGGCAAGGGCGGCGGCTCGCCCGCCTCGATCGTCGTGCGGTTGACCGATGTGGAGATTTCCGACGTGGGCAACGGCCGGTTCGACGCGGACGGCATGCGCGTGGACGAACGCAGCGCCGGCGACATCTTTTTCTATGCGCAGGGCTCGACCTTCACCAAGGTTGGCGCGGACGGCGTGGAACTGGACGAGGGCCAGGAGGGCGGTGTGTTCGCCACCGCCGTGGATTCCAAGTTCGACGACAACGGCGCCTATTGCGATCCCAAGATTCTCAAAGCCTTTATGCCCGAGAAGGACGAAGGCAAGTTCGAGGACGGCAAGACGGCCGAAGCCGATATTCCGGGCGCGGTCAAAGGCTCACCGGACGATGCCTGTATCGAGCGCGAAGTGGAGTTGTACGACTCCGGCTCGGTGAAAGAATATGAGTTCGGCATCGACACGGATGACGGGTTCGATATCGACGAGGCCGGTCCCGGCGACCTGTGGGCGCTGATCGTTGGGTCCTCCGTCCATGGAAACCTCGACGAGGGCTTGGACTTTGGCGAGGAGGACGAAGGCGGGATCAAGGTCGCGGTCTGGCGGACCACCGCCAAGGACAATTCCGACGACGGCATCAAGATCGTCGAGAGCGAGGCCGGCAGCGTCGAGGCGCTACTCCACGGCGTCGCCTCGACGGACAATGGCGGCAAGGGCGCGGTGTTCGAGCAGCGCGACGCGGGCGATCTCACCGTGGTGGTCGATCACACCAAGACCGAGAACAACGACGACAGCGACAAGACGGGCCTCGAAGTCGTGCAGGACGGCGACGGCGAGGGCACGCTCACGTTACGCGCCTCCGAAATCGCAGACGGCATCGACGCGGAGAACGTCAATATCATCGAGGAGTAGAGTGGGCCGATTGGGCGTTAGGAGATTGTTCATCGGTTCGCGAAACTCTCAAGCCGATGAAGTCGCCGACAGAGCTCGTTGAGCAAATCATCCGCGCCAAGATGGCTTTGCACCTCAGGCTTGCTGCGAGTCGAAACCGCGGCCAGCTCGACATTGGAGGGCGGTGTATCGACGACATGATCACGGAGGTCGACACCGGGCTGTCGGGCTACGAGCAGATGCTGGTTTGCTTCAAGAACGAGGTCGCCGCCGCCGCGATGATGGCGGAGGCCGGGTTGGACGCCGACAACGAGTGGCGGGGTCCGACCGAAACCCACGCCTCCGGGAAACTGCCCTAAAAGTTGCGGAATAGGTTTCCTGCAAGCAAGAGCAGGAAGGCGATGAGCAACGTCTCGAAGGTGTGCGCGCTGACCACCGGAATGGTGACGTCCGAATAGTGCGCGAGCAACGCCAGGATGGCGAGCACGAGAGAGATGATGAACACCATTTGGGTCGGCGGGCTGAGTCGATAGGCCATGGGATGCGTCCTTAGGTTCGCGAGTGCACTGGACGCGTTATGGACGCTTTCGCCGATGATGGCTGTGGTGTCGACGACACACCCAAGGATATTCGGGTGTCACAGGACCGTATCGTGAGGGTGGCGCCGGCTGGAGGATCGACCGCTGGGGCGATCGCAAGCGGCGTCTTTAGCGGCAGGCTGCCTCTTTGAGACTCCGGGCCGCTTCGAGGAAATTCTTGCCGTAGATGTTCGACTTCTCGCGCTCGATAATTTTGATGCCCTTGCTCACGTCTTTGCACTGCCCAGTCGCGTCTTCGTGGGTCGTGGCTCGATTGACGTAGTAGGTGCCGACCAGGTCGTTCTCATTGGGGGCGTCTTCAATGAGCCTTGTGCAGGCCTCGCGTTGCTCCGCGCGGGATATTTCTCCGCTCCCCCCGCACCGCTCCTGGTCTTCCTTGTCCTTCTCGATCTCTCCCATAAAGTCCTCCGAACGAATAGTCATCGTCTTCTTCCGCCATGCCGTCTTGGGCGTGCGCCAGTTGCGGCGCCGCGAGGCAGCCCGCGACGGTGAGGCCGGAAACAACGACGACAGCAAGCAAGGATCTGATGGGCATGGGTTCAAGCTCCAAGCCGGGGGTCTTGGCAGGCGCGGTCCTAGCGAAGGGATGGTGCCGGCGGGAGGAGTCCTGATCTAAGTCAGAGGACCGGCACCGGCGCCCGCTGGCGGGCCTTTCCCGGGGGAGGAGGGTAGGAGCCCCCGATCCTCCCGGCGGCTCCTCTTCCAGGTGGGCTACCCCTGGGATCGGAGGAGGGAGGCCTAGCCCTCTTAAGTGATTGATTTTGTGGTGCCGGCTGGAGGATTCGAACCCCCGACCTACTGATTACAAATCAGCCGCTCTACCAACTGAGCTAAGCCGGCACTTTTGGCGATCTCAAGGATCTCCAACGCCAGCGGCGGAGCCCCTCGCGATCCCGCCCTTTATGCCACTTTCGGCCGTACACTCAAGCGCCGCGCGGCGCCTGCGAGACCCGCCCTAGAAGGAGGCGAAGCGGTAAGTGACGTTGCCGAACACGCCGAAGCGTTCGCTCGAGAAATCCCGAACGTCGGTGAGACCGAGATCGATGAAGTTGTTGTCGCCGGTCTCGGCATACCAATAGCGGACGCCGGCGCCGACGGCCCAATATTGCGTCACGTCGAGCCGGACCTCGCCTTCGAGCTGGTAGCCCCAGCCCGGTCCGCTGTCGCCCGTCGCTTCAACGGAATTGCCCAGATAGCGGGGCACACGATTTGTGACATCGGTCGACAAATAGGCCACGGGAAGGAAGGCGGCGTCGGCGCGGAGAGTCAGCCGATCCCAAAACTTCGCTGTGAGCTCGGCGCCCAGTCTGAGCGACGACCAGCTCACATCGCCACTCATCACTTCCTGGGAGAAGGGGGCGATTATGCCGCCTGGCGTGCAAGGCTGGCCGTCGACGGTGCCTGTTTCGCAACGCGCGCCGAAGGCGTCGACCGACTCTTCCCAGTAGTTGAAGCCGATAAGGGGGCTCAGCACCACGTGGGCCTTGCGGTTGATGAGGGTGAAGTCCTGACCCACGTCCATGGTACCGTAGACCATCCCGCTGCCGTCGAGATCGGTGGAGACGTCCATCAAGCTGACGTCGGAGGCCTCGCCGTCGAACCAGCCGCCGCCCACAAAGCCCTTGAACAAGGTGCGCGTTTCGTTGCGCACGGCAAACGTGAATTCGAGCGCGTTGGCGTCGAGGTCCACGGATGTGAGCGTCGAGTTCCCTTCGCTCCACCAGTAGCGCATGCCGAGATCCCATTGGGGCTGGGAGTTGGATAGCGGCGGTAGCGGAATGGCATAGGGGCGCGGCACCTCCACCACTTGGGCGCGCGCCTCGCCCGCGATGCAGGCCATGGCCAGCAACACCAGACTGAAAGCCCTCAGCATTTGTCTTCGCCCCTTGGTGGATAAGCGTTTCGCTTATCTCAAGGGTGCAAGGTGCTTGGTTAAGACGGGATTAAGGACCGTGCCGGATTGATACGTTTAGCGGCGCCGGCTCACCAGCAGACCGACCGCGAAGGCGGCGACCAGAAGCGTGAGCGGCCCCACTTGCTGCATGGCCTTGCCGACGCTCTGATCGACCATGGCAATGCCCTCTGCCGGCGCATTCACAAAGCTCTGGGCTTTCGCCTTCTTCGGCTCGGTGAGGAGCGGGGTGAGAAGCACGACGATAACGGCGAGCACCGCCAGAGCGCCGGCGACGATGCCGGCCGACGCCACCGTCGTGAAGCCATAGAGGATGAGCGCCTGATAGCCGGCCACGAGGCCGAAGCCGATGGCGAACAACACGATCACCCCGGCGATGGCATAAAGGACTGCCTTCTTCACCGATTGTTGAATGGCGCTTTGGATGCGCGCGCCGATCTGCAGGGACGAGATCAGCGAGAGCGCGAGACGGAGCATGGAGATCCTTCCTCGCCTAGCGCCGGGTGAAGACGCCGAACAGGAAGCCAAGCCCCGCGGCAATGGCGACGGCCTGAAGCGGATTGCTCTTGATCGCTTCCTCGGCGTCTTCCTTCGTCTCCATCGCCTTGTTCTGGGCGCGGTTCACCTGCTTGCCGGCGATGCGGCCGACGGTCGAGGTCAGGTTCTGCATATCGGCGCGGATCGCTTCTATCTGCGCGGCCAAGTCTTGGGTCTCTTTCGTCGCCATGGGGGCCTCCTCTGAAAATTGTTTGAGTTGCGTGTCTTATAGGCAACTCTTGCGTTGGGACCTTTGTTCCGGGCGCGGAGCAAAGACAAGTCCCTTCGGAACCGAGTTGATCGACGCTGCTACGTCACTGTCAAGTTCTGTCGGCGAACAATGCACGGGCATTTCTTGCGGGAGCCTTGCGTTGCTCAGGCCTCTCTCTTCGTTTAAAGTCTGATTGCTTAAGAGGGGTGCCTCAGGGGGAATCAGGCATGGCCGGAAAGAGGTTGGGATTCGTCGCGCTTGGGGCTGCTTGCCTGTTTGCGGCCGTATCGCACGGTTCGGCGCAGGCCGCGCCGCTTCTGCCCGAAGGCTCCCTGCGCAATGCGGTTCCCTCGATCGTGACCGAGGCGGCCCAAGAAGGGCGGCGCTTCCATCACGGCAAGCGGGCGCAGAGCGTCTATTGCTTGCGGCGGAATTATTGGTGGTTCTACCGGCCCTACACCACGGCGCAGGAGGACCTGCCGCGCTGTGAGCCCTATTTCCACTATTTGGAGCCTGCCTACGGTCGCGGCCAGGCCCCGCGCGATTCCTACATCAAGTAATTGCGCTCAAGACTCCTCTAGTCTATCTCCCAGCAATACTGCCTACCGGTTGCATTGTTCCATTTTGCGCCAGTCGTTAGTGTCTGCTTAAGGGATTTATTGTCCAAAACAGGGCTTCATTAACTTTACCGATACTTGCTCTGCTTAGTCTTGGGATCAACCTACCGCTGGCCGGACACGCGTCAGCCGGGGGGTGCCCCTAGTCCCGAGTGGAGTTCTAAGATGAAAGTCCTGATGTGTGTTGCCGCCGTCGTGGCACTGGCGGTCGGCTTTAGCCTGACATTTGCCGCCAGTGCTGACGCTGGATGCCGTGTCGGCTGGCGCTGCAACGCCGCCGTTCTCGTTCCGGCGCCCAATCCCATTCCGCTGCGGCGCATGCGGCCTCGCGTCGTGGCGCCCGCGCCTTGCGTTGCGCCATGTGGTCGTGCCGTTGCCGTGGCGCCGGCGCCTTGTGTCGCGCCATGTGGCCTGCCGCCGGGCCCGACCGCGTATCGTTATCGGGCGCCGAACTATTACGCCTATTACAAGCAGCCCGCTTATGCGGGTGAGTGCGGCCTCAGCACCTGCAACACCTATTGGCGCAGGAACTGCTGGTACGATTCGTTCGGCCGCCGCTTCTGCAACTAAACACAGAGCTTCCGGCGCAAGCTGGTTGATTCCCGGACTCGAGGGGGAGGGGGCTTCGGCACCTTCTCCCTCGCGTTCGTTTGGACTCAAGTGTCCTTTGGCTCAAGCGTCCTTGGTCTTGAGGCGCGCCCAATGCATGGCGATGGCCGCGGCGTTCGACACGTTGAGGCTCGTCAGCGCGCTGGCCGTCGAAATCCGGCACAGGCAATCGCAACGCTCGCGCGTGAGTTGGCGCAAGCCTTTGCCTTCGGCGCCGAGAACAAACGCCACGGGGCGCGTCATCTCGATCTCCTCGAGCGCACTGTCCGCTTGCTCGGCCAGCCCAAGGCGCATCACGCCGCGCTCGCCGAGTTCGGCAAGCGCTTGGGCGAGGTTCTTCACCTCGACGATCGGCACGAGGTCCAGCGCCCCGCTCGCCGCCTTGGCCAGCACGCCGGAAAGCGGCGGGCTGTGCCGTTCGGTGACAACAAGCCCCGCGGCGCCAAAGGCCGCGGCCGAGCGAAGCGCCGCCCCCACATTATGCGGGTCCGTCACCTGATCGAGCACGAGCAAGATGCCGTTGGGATCGATGTCTTCGAGCGAGACGGGAGGCAAGGGGCCGGCCTCGAGCAGCACGCCTTGATGCACCGTGTCGGGGCCGAGTAGACGGTCGAGATCCTTCGGCAGGACCTGTTCGGGGGTCAGGTTCCGCTTGGCGATGAGGGCCCCCAGTCTATGGGCGGCGTTTTCGGTGGCCAGGAGGCGCAGCACGGGCCGGTTGGGGTTGGAAAGCGCCGCTTCGACCGCGTGAAGGCCAAAGATGGTGAGACCGTCGGTCTCAGGCTTTCGCCGTGAAGGCCTTTGAGGCCGTCGCGGGCCATGCGTGAAGGGCTTGGAATGGTTCGGTTTTTGGCGCGGCATGGTCGGGTCGGCCCTTTTGTGGAATGGGGTGGAAGAGGTGCCTACGGTGCGATAAAACCTAGGAATCCCAGGCCGCTCGTCCTGATTTACAGTTGACAGGGACCGAATGGCTACTCATAAACGGCAGCTATTGCGGACCCTGCCGGCCGACGGCGGGGTGTTTTTGCTTGGTTACAATCACCAGTCAATCTGAACTCTTCAAGGAGGGGTGCCCGAGTGGCTAAAGG
>Ga0307379_10000673_pt1 | contig 56329 bp, 43 predicted proteins | sample UN2MG_FD_202237 | JGI IMG/M metagenome (GOLD analysis project Ga0307379, IMG submission 202237) | Soil microbial communities from Risofladan, Vaasa, Finland - UN-2 | ecosystem: Environmental > Terrestrial > Soil > Coastal area > Acid sulfate soil | place: Finland: Risofladan, Vaasa | collected... | reverse complement strand
TGGGCCGCAAAGAAACATCATGATTTACTTGGCGATCCTTGGCGCTCTTGGCGTCTTGGCGGTTTTCTTACGGCCTATTTTGGACAAGAGTGGAGGGGGAAACAAGAATAAGAAGAATTAACAAGGATATTCAGGATACCAAGGATAAGAAAAGGACTGGATTTTATCCTTAATATCCTGAATATCCTTGTTAATAAATTCTTGATAAGAGGGAGAGGGCAAATGGGACTGAACAATGTCAACACGGAAGGCGCGGAGAAGTTCCAAAACGAGGTGAAGTCTCATCCTCACGCGGCCAAGAAGATCAAGGCCGGTGGTGAAGAAGTAGAAGCGCGGACGGGGGCGCCCGCGCCCCTTGCGCCAGGGCTTGAGGCGTGGGGCCTGCGGCTTGGGGAGTGCGACAGCGGCCGCGTCCGGTTCTTGCTCAAGCCTCGCGGGTGAAGTTGTTGAAACCTCCGGCCTTTCCGTTATCTTAGAGGTATGCTAAAATAAAGCGTTTACGTTACTGACACCCTGACGCGAGGGAGGCGCTGGCTGATGAACAAAAAGGACACGGACCGTTTCAAGAAAGTTCTGCTCAAGCAGCTCGAGGAGCTGGAGCAGAAGGTCGAGGGCCCGAACGAGCACTTGAACGCGGCGAACGACTATTTTCCGGACCCGACGGACCGGGCGTCGGCGGAATCGGACCGGAACTTCGACATCCGGGTTCGGGACCGGGAGCGGAGGCTGATCATCAAGGTCAAGGAGGCCCTGCAGCGGATCGAGGACGGGGGGTTCGGGATTTGCGAGGACTGCGGCGAGCCCATAGACATGAAGCGGCTGGAGGCGCGGCCGGTGACGACGCTGTGCATCGAGTGCAAGATGGCGCGGGAGCACGAGGAGAAGATACGGGGAGAATGATGGGGCGTGACGCGGTGAGAAGACCGGGCGCGGCCGGAGCGGCACGGGTATTGGCGCTCATGTTGGCCGCGCTTTTTTTGCTTTCGGCCAAAGCGGAGAAGCCGGAGTGGGTGGAGCGTCTCCAGAAGAGCTTCAAGAAGGAGAAGGTCAAGGAGCTGAAGCCGGTGGAGGATGTTTTCGGGGAGGCCGAGGCATATTTCAACGGCCGGGAGACGTGGTACGGCAAGCTGGTGAAGAAGACGTGGGGCGCGGACAGCCGCGCATACCAGAAGCTGCCGGGGGTGAAGCGTACGAACTTCCAGCAGGCCAAGGACCTCTACCAGGAGGTTGTGGACGATTACCCGTTCAGCAAGTACGCGCCGGTGGCCGAGCTGAAGATCGCGGACTGCCATTACCAGCTGGAGGAGTACGAGGAGGCGGCGGTATGGTACGGCCAGTTCGGGAAGATGCACCCGCGGCGGGACGAGGTTCCCTACGCCCTGTATCAGGAGGGCATGTGCCATTTCCAGCAGATCTTGAAAGCGCCCCGTGACCAGGACCAGACCAGGCAGGCGCTGGCCTCGTTCCTCGATCTGATCTCGCGTTTTCCCGATGACCATTATGCGGCGGAGGCCAAGGGCGCGGTCAAGGACTGCAATCAGCGCCTGGCCGAGCACGAGCTCTTGGTGGCGGAGTTCTACTTCAAGCACCGGGACTACTGGGCGGCGGCGGCGCGCTATCAGGGCGTTTGGCGGACGTATCCGGGTCTCGGGTTTGACGACCAGGCCATGTACATGGAGGGATCGAGCTACGCGGAGCTCGGGAAGTCCGACCTGGCGCGGGCGGCCTATGAGCGGGACGCGGCGGCCTTTCCCGACGGCGAGTACGGGCAAAAGGCCCGGGAACGGCTCAAGGCCCTGAAGTGAGCCGGGAAGCGCGGAGCATGCGGGAGGCAAAGACCAGAAGCGCTCTCCGGCGCGCGGGGGCCGCGGCCGTCATCCTCATGCTGATCGGCCTCGGGGCCGGCGGCTGCGATTACCTGGAAAAACGGCGGATCGAGCGCACGCTCGACGATTGGGCGCGGGCGGCCATGGCCGGCGACACGCAAGGGTTCCTGGCCCTGTTCGCGCCGGATTACGAGGACCCGCGCGCGCCGCTTCCGGCCATGAAAAAGCGGGCCGTGGAACGGCTGAAGGAATCGCCGCGGCCGGTGATCGGGCTCGGGCGGCGCGAGATCGAGATCAAGGGCGGCCTGGCCATGGTGACCCAGCGGTTCACCATGGAGGACACGATCGAGGGCAAGCCCATGCGCTATGACGAGGCCGAGCATCTGCTGATGGAGCGGGGGCCCGGGGGCTGGGCCTGCCGCCGCGGCTCGGAGATCCTGCGGCTGCTCTCGGGGCGGATGGAGGATGAGTACGAGATCGAGCAGACGCTGTTGCAGCGCGAGGGGGCGCTGGTCAAGGAGGACATCAATACGTACATGAGCCTGGTGTCGCCGCGCTACCGCCACAAGGGGGAGACCGCGGAGGACATCAGGAAGAAGGTGCTGCAGAATTTCCGGGTCTATGACGACATCCAGTTCCGGAGCTTTGACCGGAAGATCTGGTATTTCGGGGACGCGGCCACGGTGCAGCAGAAGTTCACGATGCACGCGGTTCAGATGGGCACTCCCATGACGTTCAGCGGGGAGGAGCGGTTCGAGCTCGAGAAGACGCCGGGGGGGTGGAAATTCACCCAGGGGCTGTAATACGATAATCGTAACCGAGAGGTCCCGCGGTCGGGGCCGGGTCGCGGGCGTGACGCCCATATCACAACAAGGCGGGGAGCGGAGCATGGAAGAATCAGTGCGCTGGCTGTATGCCACGGGCCGGGACGCCTTTGAGCGGAAGGAGTTCGAGGAGGCGCTCTCGATTTTCACGAAGCTTACACAGAAGGTTGACTCCTTCGCCGACGTCTGGAACATGATGGGCCAGATCCACCACGACCGGGGCGATTTCCGCGGCGCCATCGAATGCTTCGAGAAGGCCCTGGCCGTGAACCCGCGCTACACCGAGGTGCAGTTCAACCTGGCCGTGGCCTATTCCGAGATCGGGCAGTACGACAAGGCCGAGGAGCTCTACGAGCGGGTGCGCGGCATTCCCCAGGGCATGGGCGACGCCCGCATCCCGGACCCGTTCGTTCGCGGCAAGATCGCGAACATGCACGCGGACCTGGGCGACGTTTACCACGGGATGGGGCTGTTCGAGGACGCGATCTCCGAGTATGAGAAGGCGCTCTCGATGCGGCCGGAGTTTCCGGACATCCGGCTCCGGCTGGCGCAGGCGTTGTTTGACTCGGGGCTGAAGGACGAGGCCATCGCGGAGCTGCAGACCGTGAAAGAGAGCCGGCCGGACTATCTGAAGGCCCGCACCCAGCTCGGGGTCTTCCTTTATTCCACCGGCAAGGCGCGCGAGGCCATGGAGGAATGGAAGGCGATCCTGACGCAGGATCCCGTGAACCAGCTCGCGAAGATGTATCTTCGGCTGGCGGCGAAGAAGCACAAGTGGTAGAATATTAAGTATCGCGGAAACGGGCGGCCCGGCCGGGGCTTTGGTCCCGGCGGGGCGGCGAAGTCGGAGCTCACGCGCTGCACAATTATGCGGAATGCGGACAGGAGGATGCGATCATGCGATGCCCCCACTGCGGTTTTCACCATCTCGAACCCAAGGAACGTTGTCTCCGGTGCCGGATGCCCATGACCGGCGCTCTCGAAACTCCCCCCGAAGAACAAAGCCAGGGACTAGGCACCGGCGAGAGCTTTACCTTCTCCAAGCCACCCGCGGTTGACGCGCCGGCCGGCGAGGCCGTGTCTTATTCCGAGCGCGACGAGTCCCTGGCCCAGGCCCCGGATTTTTCCGGGTCGCTGGCGCCGGCGGAGATCGCGCTGGCGCCGGGCCAGGATGAGGACTCGATCATCGGCGAGGACACCGGGTCCGGGTCGGTGGAGCTGGTAATCGAGAGGGAAGCGCCGGAGCCGGCGGAGGCCCAGGCGCAACCGCCGGCGGCCGAGGAAGCGGATGAGAGCGAGGTGACGGCGTCGGCGCCGGAGCTTAGGGTCACGGCGGAGCGGATGGACGAGGCGGGAGATGAGTCCGAAGCTCCCGGGGAAAAAGAGGCCGCGCCGTCCGGGGAGGAGTCCGAGGACACCATGGGCCTGGCTGAGAGACCGGAAGCATCGGCCCCGGAAGCATTGGCCCTGGAGAACAGCGCGAGCGACTTTGAATCTCGCGCGCTTGACGAGGTGGAGCAGGCGCTGAAGGGCGTGGAGCCGGCGGCGCCGGACGCGGCGGAGGCGGAAATCGTGGCCGCGCTGGCCAGGGAGATCGCGCCGGCCGCGGCCGCGCCGGCGGATGAGGCGTCCGGCCTCGACGCGTGGCAAGAGGCCGAGCTTCTGCTCCGCGCCGCCGAGGCCGCTGACCAGGAGCGGGAAACCGCGGGACCCGTGACCGCTGATCCCGGCCAGGACAGCGCAAGCCCGGTGGGTGAGCTTGACCCGCTCGACATTCCCGGGGAGGCCACGGCCGCGGCCATGCGCCGGATCATGGAGCCGGAGGGAGAGAGGACTGACGGGAGCGGGGCGTCGGTGGAAGCTGAAGCGCCGACAGCGGAGGCGGCCGCGCCGGAGGTTGAAGCCCCCTCGCCGGCGGCGCCGGAACCCGACTCCTCCGAGGTCTCGGCCGGCGCGAGCTTCGAGGAGAGCAGGCTCGACAAATTTTTCGAGCAGTCGGCGGACGATGTCGCGAGCGGGTGCCAGGCGGAGGCGGACGAGGAATCGCAGATCGAGATAGCGCCGCGCGGCGTCGCGGACCACGGCGCTCCGCTGCCGCTCGAGCTGCCGCTCGGCGCGGCCGGCGCGTCATCGGGAGAGCGGGGGAACATGGAAACGGGCCGGGGCATCCGGGCGGTGCGGGGCCGGAGGGCCAAGAAGGCGGCGCGGCCGGGCGCGTGGCTCATGAACCTCCGGCGCGCGGGCGCGGGCCTGTTCGACGTCGCGGTCTGGGCCGCGCTGGGACTCGCGCTTTACAAGGGCGCGGTGCTGGCAAACGGCCAGGCCCTGCACGGCAGCGCGTGGGAGTGGCTCTCCCTGGTGGCGTTCCCCCTCATGATCATGTCCGGAATCCTGGCGCTGGTTTACGGGAGCCTGTTCGGGAGCATCACCGGCCGGACGCCGGGCATGATGATCTTCGGGCTCAAGCTGGCCGCCGTTGACGGGCAAAAGCCGGCGCTGGCGCGGTCGTTCGTGCGCACCGGCGTTTTCATCCTGAGCCTGGTCCCCATGGGCGCGGGCCTGCTCTTCGCGCTGTTCGGAGACAAGGGGGCGCTGCACGACCGGCTGAGCGGGATCAGGGTGGAGAGAGTCTGACCCGATGGCACAACGCGTGGGAACGTGACGAATCATTTTACGCCAAGCCAAGGCACCAAGGAAAAGGAATCAAAAAATATTTTCTTGGCGGACTCCGCGTCTTGGCGCCTTGGCGTTTAATATTGATTGAAAAATGTCTCGGGGGTAGATGAGTGAGTAAAGTACGCTGCCGTTTCGCGCCGAGCCCGACCGGGCACCTGCACATCGGGGGCGCGCGCACGGCTCTGTTCAACTGGCTGTTCGCGCGTCACGAGGGCGGCGAGTTCCTGCTTAGGATCGAGGACACCGACGTGGAGCGGAGCAGGGACGAGTACACCCAGGCGATCCTCGCGGGCCTTAAGTGGCTGGGCATTGACTGGGACGGCGAGCCGGTGTTCCAGTCGCGGCGCCTCGAGCTTTACCGGCGGGAGGCCACGCGGCTGATGGACGAGGGCAAGGCGTATTATTGCTCGTGCCTGCCGGCGGAGCTCGACGCGATGCGCGAGCGGGCGCTCAAGGAAGGCCGCAAGCCCAAGTACGACGGCCGGTGCCGGGCGCGGGTCGAGCACCCGGCGGACCGGCCCCGGGTGGTGCGGTTCAAGAACGAGCAGGAGGGCGAGACCGCGGTGGACGACCTGATCCAGGGCCGCGTGGTCTTCCAAAACGAGGAGCTGGACGACCTGGTGCTCATCCGGGGCGACGGCACGCCCACCTACAACTTCGCGGCGGTGATTGACGACCATGACCTCGGCATGACCCACATCATCCGCGGCGGCGACCACCTCAACAACACCCCGCGCCAGATCCAGCTTTACGAGGCGCTGGGCTACGCGCTGCCGCGCTTCGCGCACCATCCGCTCATCCTGGGCCAGGACAAGTCCAAGCTCAGCAAGCGCCACGGCGCGACCTCGCTGATCTCCTACCGCGACCTCGGCTACCTGCCGGAGGCGGTGATGAACTTCCTGGTCCGCATCGGCTGGTCGCACGGCGACCAGGAGGTCTTCACCAAGGACGAGATGGTCAAGCTCTTCACCATCGAGGACGTGGGCAAGGCGCCGGGGGTGTGGGACGCGGACAAGCTTTTGTGGTTCAACGGCCACTACATCCGGCAGCGGCCGGTCGCGGAGCTTGGCGAGCTCGCCCTGCCCTTCTTCAAGGAAAAGGGATACGCGGTGTCGCTCGACGACAGGTTTTTAAGGATCATCGAGCTGCACCAGCCGCGCGTGACCACGCTCATGGAGCTGCCGGAAAAGACCGCGTACATCTTTGACGACAAAATCGAGTTCGAGGAGAAGGCCCACAAGAAATTCCTGAAGCCGGAGAACGCTCCCGTGCTGAGCAAGGTCATGGATAGGCTCGACGCGCTTGCCGCGTTCGAGGAGAAGGCGCTGGAACAGGCGTTCACCGGCCTGGCCGAGGAGATGGGCGTCAAGCTCGGCAAGGTGGCGCAGCCGGTCAGGGTCGCGGTCACCGGCCGCGCGGAAAGCCCCGGCCTGTTCGAGCTCTTGCCCCTGCTCGGGAAACCAAAAACGCTCGAGCGCATCCGGCGCGCGATCGAGGAGTGCAACCTCCAATAGACGGAACGAAAGAATAAATTAACCACAGATGAACACGGATGAACACGGATGTTCTTTTCCAGGCATTATCTATTAATCCGTGTTCATCTGTGTTCATCTGTGGTTATTAAACCGCGCGTCAATATTAGGCCGGCGACTGTAGTTCAGGCCTTGATGCGGTCCAGGGCCTCGGCGTAGGCCTCCTCGATTCCTCCCAGGTCGCGCCGGAACCGGTCCTTGTCCAGCTTCTTCCTGGTGTGCTTGTCCCACAGCCGCGAGCCGTCCGGCGTGAACTCGTCGGCGAGCAGGATCTTGCCCTGGTACAGCCCGAACTCGAGCTTGTAGTCAACCAGGATGATGCCGCGCTTGTTGAAGAAGGGGACCAGGACCTTGTTCACCGCGAGCGCGATCCGGTTCATGGCGTCGTACTGCTTTTTGGTGGCGTAGCCGAAGGCCAGGATGTGCCACTCGTTGACCATGGGATCGTGGAGCGCGTCGCACTTGTAGCCGTGCTCGAGGATGGTCTTCTTGAGCGGCGTGCCCTCTTCCATTCCCATGCGGGAGGCCAGATGGCCGGCCACCATATTGCGGATCACGACCTCGACCGGCAGGATCTTCACGTTATGGCACAAGTGCTCGACCGGGCTCACCTGCCCGATCAAATGCGTGGCGATGCCGCGCTTTTCCAGGAGCTTGAAGATGATGGTCGAGAACTCGCAGTTGATCGCGCCCTTGCCCCGGATGATCCCGCGCTTGTCGCCGTCGCCGGCGGTGGCCTCGTCCTTGAAATACATGATCACCCGGTCCGCTTTGTCCGTGGCGAACACCTGCTTGGCCTTGCCGTTATAAAGCATCTTGCCCCGTCGCATGTCTACTCCTCCTTTATTAATTGGTCCTTCGCGCTGAAGACTGGATGCCGTGTTTCAGGGGGCGCAACGAGCAGCGCGGGCAAGTGAAGAAAGCCATGCGCCACGTCCATGCTCCGCGCTCCGCGACCGGCCGGCGCCCCGGTCCCCCGAAATACGGCCCGCATAGTATACATCAGTTGTGATCAAAAAACCCTTCGCCGCCCGGACCCGGCCCTCTCACCCGTCCCCGCCCCGGAGCGAAAAGCTTCGCCGCCATCAGTATGGCCAGCGATATGGCCCCGGCCAGCGCGGCCCAGAGTCCGATGCGCAAAGACAGGGGCCAATAGGTCAGCGTGACCCGGCTCGGGCCGCGGCCGAGGCGGACGGCCTGGAAGGCGTGGTCGGCCCGCAGAATGCGCTCTTCCGCTCCACCCACGCTCGCGATCCACCCCGGACAATAGGTGTCGCTGATGACCAAAAACCCTTCCTCGGCCAGGTCCGCATGAAGCACGATCCGGCCCGGCCGGTAGAGAAGAATTTTCACCGGCTCCCGCATCTCCCTTCCGGATGCATGGAAAGCCGGGACCTCATGCTCCAGCACCACCTCCGCGGACGGATCAAAGCGCGGGCCTCCGATGTAAGCGAGCCGCTCTTCCTTGCCGGCGATTACGCGGGCGCGGTGCGTCACGAAGGCGCGGGGCAGCGCGCCCGGGTTCGTGAAGATGTCCGCCCCCTCGACCGGCTCGCGCTTTAAATACGCATTAGGATTATAAATGCATGGGTTGAGGAGCGCGATCCCGGCGCCCGGGGCGGGCAAGTCCCCGATCGGCGCCGCCCGGAACGAGAGGCTGACGGTCCGGTCTTGCAGGGAGGCCAGGCCGGCCCTGACCGGGAGCGGCGCCGCTCCGGGAGCGGCATCCAGCGCCCGGGCGAAGATGATCCGCGGCCCCGTGTGCTCCGGCCCGGCGGCCAGGGCCTGGAACATGACGGTGGTTCCGGCCGGGCGCGGGGGCTCGATGCCCATTCTCAGCTCCGCTCCGGCCGGCAGGTACAGGGTCTGGTCCCATTGCGAGGGCGGGTCAAGAATGACCGCGCGGCCGGAGGCTGCGGCCGGCGGCCCGGACTCCCGGAGGCTGCAGGGACGGCCGCGGCAGGTCTCCGGGCCGAGGCCGCGGGAGAGGTAGTAGTGCGACGCGAATTTGAGGTTGACGCCCAGGGTGGTGACGGAGGCGACGTTCAGCAGATTGAAGAGGCGCAGGTTGTCTTCGGAAAACTGGTAGTTGTTTTTAAGGTTCCAGAAAACGGTGTTGGCTTGACGGCCGGCCTCTTTGGGTCGGGCCTGGGGCAGGAGCAGGAGGTAAAATTCGGCGTACCAGCGGATGGGAGACGAGATAAAGGCGTCAATGGTTTCCGTACCGGGGACGATCCCCACCTGGAAGGGGATGGCGGGATGGTCCCAGTCCTCGGTGGAGAGAATGGTCATGGAGCGGCTCACCGATGCCTGGCGGGAGAAAAAATTGATGTAAGCGGGGCTGAACCGGGGAAAAGAGTCGTCCTCCCGATGGGGGATGGAAAATGAAGGCGAGTAATAAGCGGCGAGCACGACCCCGACCAGGAACGCCCGCTCGAGGCCGGGACGGCCGGGCTTGAACCCATACATGGCGAGTCCGGCGATGGCCAGCGCGATGCCGGCGGGGGCCAGGCGGCCGGCGGCGGCGGTAATGTTGCCGGCGGGAAACGGCAGGGTCGCGGGAATTCCCAGCCGTGCCACCATGAGGTCCATGAGGCCGGAGGCCAGCGCGGCCAGGGCGAGGACCAGGACATACTTTCTTCGGTCCGGCCGGGCCATGACGTGGTCAATGGTCATGGCGGCCAGGGCGGTGGCCAGGATGTAAACGAAGAGGAGGGACAACTGGTGCCACATCATGTTGCCGAGCACGGGGAGCCGGTAAAAAAGTTTGAGCACGCCAAAAGGATTGAACACGAGCGCCGCGTTCAGGGCCAGGGCCAGCGCGGCCACCCTGGGGGCGAGGCCGCGGCGGAGCTCCATGATGAACACGGCCAGGACCGCCAGGATCACGGGAGTGAGGACGGGATGGAGGAGCCCGGGCTTCATGCCGGCGGTGGACGCGTAGAGCGGATACGAGAACCATTCATGGCTGGAGCGGACGCCCAGATGGAAGTATTCGAGCGCGGGCAGGGATTGGACCAGGGCGGGGAAGCTCCCGGCGGCGACGGCCGCCAGGATCAGCAGGACCGGGCGCCGCCTCCGCCAGAGCTCGGCCGGCCTGAACACGATGAGCGCCAGGGCCAACGAGGCGAGGCACAAGGACTGGCGCACGATGATCTCCACGTTTCCGCCCAGCTCCTGGAGGCAGATCAGGACGGCGGCGCCGATAAAGAACCTGAGCCTCCGGGTCCGCCACAGGCCGAGGCAACAGGCCAGGAACAGTGGCGTCCAGGAATAGGTGAAGAGCCGGGGCAAAAAATGCTCGCTCTCGGAGATGATGAAAAAGTTGTAGCTCATGGCCGCGGCGCACCAGGCGGCCAGGGGGCGGACCGGGACGAGGCGCAGCAACACGTACATGGATACAATGAAGATGGCGGCGTGTACGAACAGGCCGGCGACGGCGGCGGTGGAAAAGGGCAGATTGGCGTAGATCAGGCCCAGCGGCGCGAAGACGCTGGTGTGCGGCCATCCGATGAAGGGCATGCCGGCGAGGAGTTGCGGGGTCCATGCCGGGAGCAGCCCGGCGGCGAACGAGCGGTTGATGAACTGGCGGTAGATCATCCACTCGTTCAAGTTCTCGCTGTTGCCCGCCGGGAAAAGGCCGATGATGGTCTGGTGGTGGAGGAGGAAGGGGATGCCGGGGATCAGCGCCATCAGGGCCAGGGTCAGGGCCCACAAGAGATCGGAGCGTTCGAATTTAAGCGGGGGGAGGTCGTCATCCGGGATTATGGGCGTTGCCTTTGATTCAGCGGGCTGGGATGGATTATTCAAGCTCATCTGTTTGAGCGGTTCTCCCTAAGAAAAGCAAAGGAGCATCTGCTCACTTTGGGCCCGATTCTCCAATCCCGCGGCGGCAACCAATTCCTGCGGCAAGGGAAGCCTCTCGAGGGCTCGGGGTTCCACCTTGATTGCACCGGAACCATAGGACTTTCCTACCAGTGCAAGGCCTTCAATTGTTTCATTATGATTAAGAATTTCCCAAAGGCTTTTAACGGCAACCGGGTCGGAATTGTCGGGATAAATGCACATCAAACAGGTCAAGGGGACAACTCCCGCCTTATTTAAGATGAATCGGCAGCGGCGGCGCCCCAGATAAGCGAAGAGAATAGGGGGAATTGAGCGGGTCTCCATTTTGTACCAGGGATTCCGCGTCGCAATAAGGGTTTTATTGTTTATTACTCGTTGCTCGCCTTCCTGAAGGTATTTTCTCACTGGCGCCGGAAATTTCGGGAGGGCCCGGCCATCGGGAGAAAAAAGTAAAGTCGGCCGCCCCTTCTCCTCAAGCGCTTTCATAAGATCGTGATCAATGACCGCCCCCGGCACGTCTCTTGTCCTGCCTATAGCCGGAACCAGGAACTCCGGGGTAATCTTCAAATCGGAGGCCCGCGTCCTGGTCAGGAAAAAAAAATCGTTGGCGCCGGTGGCAATACCGCGCATCACCCGGGCAAAATCTCCAAGCTTGTGTTGGGCAGAGTAAATTTGCGGCTCTCGAGAAAAACCGGTAGCCGTCCCTTCCTCAACCTTCCTCCGGCGGATTGTGATATCAGAGGCCAGTAGATCTGAAAAACCGGAACGAACCCAGGCTTTGAGGGCTTTTTGCGTGCCGGGCATGATCTTGGCCCACCATATCTCCTCGGCGGGCGCGGAGTTTTCAATGAGGACAATCACCGGATTGGTATCGACCTCGGGGAAAGGGGAAGCATCATGATGAAAAGTTATGACCGCATCCAGACGATAGTGGCTCGTGATCCATCGCCACAAGCCCCCCGCGAACACGCCCTCAAATGTATCGCTGGGCATTATGAAGGCCAGGCGGCCTTTTTTCTCCAGCAACTGTAATGCGCGCAGAAGGAAATACACGTGCAGCCCGGCCCGGCCGTCAATATTTAGGCCCGTAAAGGATCGGCTCATGAACTTGAGCCGGGCTTTTCGCTCTGCGGAAAGGCGATGATGCCGGAGGTATGGAGGGTTAGCTACAATGCCCTGCAAGGGCCCAATCGAAGGGTCCGCAAGGAAATCCGTTTTTTTAATGGCGGCAAGGTCCGGCTCGGCGATTCCGTTGTCCCGCGCCAAGGACAAAGCTTGCGGATCAATCTCGGCGCCGGAGAACTCAAGCTTTTTATTGAGCTCCCTCTCTATTTCCCGGGCCGCGCGCAAAAAAGCCCCGGCGCCAAACGCGGGATCAAAGATGCGGTCGCATTCTAGCGCCACGTAAGCCACCATGGCCTGTGCCACCCAATCAGGGGTCCAGAACTGTCCCTTCACCTGAAGAGCTTCCCGCTCCGGACCGCTCCGCGGAATTTTTGGCGCTGGCTTATTCAATTCCATTTGTCCCTATCTTTTCGCGGAAATATTATCCAATACCTTTAGCGCGTCCCGACTGATTTCCAGTCGCCCTCCTTGAAACTTCACATAAGGGAGGATATGTCCATTTTTATCCGTTATATGATCAGCGACGAGGATAGGTTCTTCCTTGGATTCTCCCAGGAGGTAAGCATAGTGATAGTAATATTTATAAATGATTTTTTTAGTCGTGGCGCCGCCCGGCGCCTGAAAAACCTGGACCGTCGGCTCAATCCGTCCGGTTGTGACGAGGTCCTCGGCGGCGTCCAATGACAATCCGAAAGCCAAATCGTAAAACACGTGCCAGATATTTATCTTGATTCGGTGTTGATTCTGCCATTTGATTAGAGGGACCCGGTCCTCTTCCTTAATAATGACGGTTGGAAGCACGGCGGTCTTTTTCAAACCAAGCTGGCCGCCCAGCCTGCGCTGCGGTTTCAGTTCCGAACCATAATAGGGCATCTGGCGGGCTCGCCATAAGCTGTTTTCACACTCCACCGCGATGACGGCTCGCGCAATAAGCTCTTTCATTTTCGGGCGGTCCTCAGGCGTGAACGGCAACTCCGGTGTACCTCCGATTTCTGAAACGAGCTTAAGGACAACAGGCTCGTCAGACTTCCGGAAGATGAGTAAATCCGGCCGTTTCATTTTCCCCAATGCGGCCTGCTCCAACCGCTCAAAATAAAGTTCAAAGGCCCTGATATCATCATCAGGCGCGGTCCCACTGGGCCCATAAGGCAATGCATAATATTTACCCGTTACATTGACCGCTTGGATCAGCCGCTCTTCGCTCCACACTCCCTGCGACCATCTCATCAGAAAATCGCTGCCGCGCAGTCGGCGGGGGTTCAGAAGAAAATCTGACCACGGAACTTGGCTGAGGCCGCGGAGTTCGATGGTCAAATCTTCTTCCGCAACGCTCAGAGCAATTTCGAATCGAGAGCCGTCAGCAACCTTCTTAAGCTTTTCATTGAAATTTAATCGTAATGTCATCCTTCACCTTAATTGATATTTTATCATAGATTCCTTCCCTGACCCTTCTTCGCCGCAAACACTCGATTGAAGATCATGTCCACCTTGGAGAGCAGGTGTTTCCGGTCAAAGCAGTCGGCGAGGGCCTGGGCGCCAAGATGGTGCAGTATTTCGGGGTCGTCGAGGAGGTAGGCCAGGAAATCCTTTTTGCCTTCCTCCCAGACCTTCATGGCGTTTTTTTGGACCAGGGCGTAGGCCTGCTCGCGGGTGAGGCCCTTTTGCACCAGGGCGAGGAGCACGCCTTCGGAGTGGAAGAGGCCGCGGGTGAGCGCGAGGTTCTGTTTCATGCGCTCGGGGTAGACGATGAGCCGGTCCACGATGCCGGTGAAGCGCGCGAGCGTGTAGTCGAGGGCGATGGTGGCGTCGGGCGCGATGACGCGCTCGACCGAGCTGTGGCTGATGTCGCGCTCGTGCCAGAGGGCGACGTTTTCGAGGGCGGGGACGGCGGCGGCGCGGACCACGCGGGCGAGACCGGTGGTGTTCTCGGAGGCGATGGGGTTGCGTTTATGGGGCATGGCCGAGCTGCCTTTCTGGCCCTGATGGAAGAACTCCTCGGCCTCCAGGACCTCGGTGCGCTGCCAGTGCCGGACCTGGATGGAAAACTTTTCCAGCGACGACGCGACCACGGCCAGCGTCGTGAAGTATTCCGCGTGCCGGTCGCGCTGGAGCACCTGGGTGGTGATGTTGGGCGTCTTCAGTCCGAGCTTTTTCATCACGTGCTTTTCGACGCGGGGATCGAGGTGGGCGTAGGTGCCGACGGCGCCGGAGATCTGGCCGACGCGGACGGCCTCCCGGGCGCGCGTCATGCGCTCCAGGTTCCGGCCCATCTCGTCGTACCACAGCGCCATGGTGAGGCCGAAGGTGATGGGCTCCGCGTGGATGCCGTGGCTGCGGCCGATCATGACCGTGTGCCGGTACTTCATGGCCTTCCTTTTCAGGACCTTCATGAATTCCTTGATGTCCTTGATCAAGAGGTCCGCGGCCTCGACGAGCTGGACCGCGAAACAGGTGTCGAGCACGTCGGAGCTGGTGAGCCCGAAGTGGATCCAGCGGGACGCCGGGTGGTTCACCTTCTCCGCCATGGACTGGGTGAAGGCGACCACGTCGTGGCGGGTGACCTTCTCGATCGCGAACACGCGCTCGAGATCATAGCCGGCGCGTTTCAGGATGACGGCGGCGTCGCGCCGGGGGACCTTTCCGATTTTGGCCCAGCCCTCGACGGCCAGGGTCTCGATCTTGAGCCAGACGTCGAGCCGATGCTGGTCGGTCCATATCCTGGCCATTTCCGGACGGGTGTACCTGGGAATCATGCGCGTCTCCTCACGGATTTTTCGGGGCGGGCGTCAGGCGAAAATCAACCGCCAAGACGCCAAGACCGCCAAGCAAAATATAATTCATTTTGTGCGTTGCTGGCAAATAGGGGGCCGGTGTTGGGGGCAGGGTCATTTTTTTAACGCAGATGAACACAGATGAACGCGGATAAGAAGCAAGAAGTAAGAATCAAGAAACAAGAATCAAGGAGAAGAACTTGCTTCCGGCTTCTGGCTTCTTGCTTCCGGCTTCCGGCTTCTTGCTTCCGGCTTCTTGATTCTGGCTTCTGGCTTCTTGCTTCTTATTTTGAGCGGCCCTGAAAGGTCACAGCTTGATCATGGGCGCGGGCCGGGCCTGGCAGCAGGCGTGGACGCGGCAGGATTCGGGAACGGCGTCGTGGGCGGAGGCGGAGGCGAGGGCCGGGGTGTTGTTGGTCTCGGAGAGGTGGGCGACCATGACGTGGCGCAGCCCGGGATGGGAGATGGATGCGATGAGCTCGGCGGCCTGCGGGTTGGAGAGGTGGCCCAGCCGTCCCTTGATGCGCTGCTTGAGGTCCCAGGGATATGGCCCTTCAATCAACATGCGGGGGTCGTGGTTGGACTCGATCACGGCGAGGTCGAGGTCATGGAGCAGGTGCTGCACGGACTTGGTGACGACGCCGAGGTCGGTGACGACGGCGGCGCGGCAGTCTCCGTCCTGGATCACGAAGCCCACCGGCTCCTCGGCGTCGTGCGACACGCTGACGGGGAGGAAGCGGAGAGGGCCGATCGCATACCACTCGCCCGGGCGGATGACCTCGGTGCCGTTAAAGGTGAATCGGTTGCTGATCCAGGAAAAGGTGCCTTCGGTGGCGTAGACGGGCAGGCGCTTGGCCAGGGCGCGGAGGCCGGCGACGTGGTCGGAGTGCTCGTGGGAGATGACGATGGCACTGAGGCCGGCCGCGTCCACGCCGACGGAGGAGAGGCGGCGCTTGAGCTCGAGCCCGGTGAAGCCGGCGTCGAAGAGGACCCGGGTCTCGCCCGCTTCCACGTACACCGCGTGGCCCCTGCTCCCGCTCCCCAACACGCACAGCCTCATCTTCCGTCTCCTAAATCCCTTCGGCCAATGCCGGCGCCGTTACAGCCATGGAATACCGATCTTTTAAGCGCCGGGCGTTAGCTTAAATATAAACCAATCCCTTGACTGTTTCAATCCGGTCTTAAAGAGGTTGAATCATAGAGGCGAGCTTCAAAGCGATAAAGCCTGACGAGACTTGAGTCCTGGCCCGGCAAGCCGGACCGCGACTAGCGGCCAGTGTTAACAAACCTCTGCGCGATCTCTTTCATCCGCCCGTAATACTTGCTCTGCTTGTTAAGGGCCAGTCCCATCTGGGCGCCGATGGCATTCGCCGGATAGTAATCGTAGCCGCGCTTGAACTCCTCGCTCTCGAGAATCTGATCAATCATCAGCTTGTAATGCCAGTACGGAATGTAGATCAGGTCGGGCTGGTCGTTCTTGAATAGCCGCTCGGCGGAAAAGCCGTGGCGGACGAGGTCGAGGTCGTGGAGTCCGGCCAGGTCAATCACGCGCTTGTTCGGGTTCATCACTCCCAAGAGCCCGACCTCCGTGGTCGCAAACGTGAAGTCGTCCGGCAGAGCCGCGAATTCTTCCAGACCGACCCAGACCTTGGTCCATCGCTTCCGGTACTGATTGACAACGCTCATGGAGCCGTACCCCGGCTCGCTCCAGGCCCTGACCCCGAACTGCGATACCATGACCCCGCACGGGAAAAACGCTCCCGTCATAAAGATCATGAACACCACCCAGGCAAGCTCCGGCGCCTTCCGGCCCGCGCCCCCCGCCTCACGCTCCAGGCGCTCCAGCAGGCCCGCCGCGCTTTTCGCCGCGAGCAGCATCAGTGCCGGCAACACGGGCATGTAGAACCTGAACCGGAAAGGCATAATCTGGAGCACGAAAAACAGATAGTAAAAGATGAACCCAATGGCGGCGGCCAGCGCTCCGGTCTCCACGGCGTACTCCTTTCTCAGCCACGACCGGGAGTTGATACCGAGGTCAAGCCCGATCAGGACGAAGAAGTACCAATAGGCCGACATGAAAGTCAGCAGTTCCATGATGGGATGGAACCGATACTGCCGCACGAAAAAGGCGCCGTAGCCCGACAGGCTCTTGGCATAGAACGGGAGCGGCAGGGAAGTGTGGAAATACCAGAATGAGAACAACATCACCCCCCCCAGTCAGCGCTCCCGTTATGACGAGGGTGAGGACCGAAAGTTTCCGCGCTCTGCGGTCCCGCTCCAGGACCAGCATGACCAAAGGTATCAGACCGGCGTACAGGCACAGATCCGGCCGCGCCCAATAGCTGAGCCCGCCGACAATTCCCATAATGACCGCGCCGGCTGGGCGCGGCGCCTGCTGCCGCCATTTGGCGATCAGGAAATAGAGGGTGAGCCAGGCCAGGGCGAAGGTCGTGTCCATGCCGTCCAGGCAATGTACTCGCCATGGGTCAATGCTTAGCCCCAGGGACCCGATGATGAAAAACCTGATCGCCTGCTTGGCCTTGCCGCCGGCCGGAATCGCCCGTCCAAGCAGGATGAACATCAGTATGATGAAGACCAGGGCGCCGGAGAGGCTGGCGAGCATCGCGGTGAGCGCGGCTTGCCCCGGCAGGAGCGCCCGGAAGAGAACGATCACCAGAAAATAGCCCAGCGAGGTCAATCCATAAACCGGCCCCTCTCCCGGGTTCCACGATATCCCCTGCCCGGCCAGGAAGTGGTCCGCATACCGCACAAACATGTAGGAGTCGTCCCACACCACATTCGCGTCCCACAGGCCCCCGATGCTGATCCCTAACAAGGCGAGGAACGCCACGATTGCCAGTATGTAAACAAGGCGGAAAGCCCGTTCCATCCGCTTTCCGCCCTGAACACCTTCCGCCATAGCTGTTCATTCTCCTCTGGAAACCCGCCGCCCGCGACGGCTCCGGGGGACAGGACCAACGTCCCTTTCCGTCTCCTTGTTCAACTCGAGACTTTCCCCCTCCGCCCGTTCCTCTCTGATCGCTGGATTGGATATTGACTTGGCCGGCGCCGGCAGGACCCGGAGCTTTCGCTTACCCGGTTTGAAGCCTTTGCTCGGACACTCCTCCCTCTCCCGCCGCCGCCGGGGCGGCTTGGCCCTGGCTTCCGCTCCCCGGCCCGCCCAACCTCGTCTTCCGTCTCCGCTCCTGGGGCCGATGATAAGGCATCGGCGTCGCGATTGCAATCATTAATCAGCGCCGCGAGACGGCGCCCGGAAATCATGAAAATGGTGGGGTGGGGCCGACACTCTTGTCGGCCCAACGGCCGGGGACAAGAGTGTCCCCGCCACCGGTTATTTTCAGAGCGGTTGGTCATGCCGCGGCACGGCGCCCGGAAATCATGAAAAGATCATCGTTGGCGCCCGTGAGCTTTTCCCCGGCTACTGGCTGCTGGCTACTGGCCGCCATTTTTCTGAACAGAGCGCCCTTGCATTGATTTTTTTTACCTGCTAAAGTCGGCATTGCTCGGGGGACGATGGTCCGGTTCCCCCTCAGTATTGGCGGCAAGGGTCGAGTAATAAAAGTCAGCAACCCATAAACCATAGTTTCAGAAAGGAGGATTGTCATGACGGACAGCACGTACAAGGTCATCGAATTGGTGGGGACCAGCGCGAAGTCGTGGGAAGAGGCCGCGAAGAACGCGGTGGAGACGGCGTCGAAGTCATTGAAGGACCTTCGCGTCGCCGAGATCACCGAGCTGGACCTGAAGCTCGAGAACGGCAAGGTGGCGGCCTATCGGGCCCGGGTCAAGGTGTCCTTCAAGTACATGGGCAAATAATCACCACTCTTCAGGCCGCGGCTTGAAGAAAACCGGCGGCGGGCCGGGCGCATGGATCAGGCGCCCGCCCGCCGCTTCTTTTTGGCCCCCGTCCGCGCGCCGCCGGATTTCTTTTTTTGACCGCCTGCCTTGGTTGCAGACCTGGCGTCCTGGTTCGGCTCGTCCCAGGTGACGATGCCGCCGCTCAGGTTTTTGGCCTTGAACCCGTGCTGGACCAGAATGCGGCAGCCGATGTAGCCGCGGAGCCCGACCGCGCAGTAGAGGTAATAGGTCTTGTCGCGGTCAAGCTCGGAGAGGCGGCCGCGCAGGTCGTTGAGCGGGATGTGGATAGAGTCGCCGATCTGCCCGAACTCCTCGAGCTCATCGGCGTCGCGCAGGTCAACGAGGACGGCGTTCTTTTCATCCAGCTCGTCGAGCTCGTTCCAGTTCACGTTCTCGACGTCGCCTTTCAGGAGGTTGGCGGCGACGAAGCCGGCCACGTTGACCGGGTCCTTGGCCGAGCCGTAGGGCGGGGCATAGGCGAGCTCGAGCTCTTCGAGATCGAACACGGTCATGCCGGCGCGGATGGCGGTGGCGAGCACGTCAATGCGCTTGTCCACTCCGTCCCTGCCCACCACCTGCGCGCCCAGGATCTTTCCGGTCCGCGGCTCGAAGATCAGCTTGATGGACACGCGCTCGGCCCCGGGGTAGTAGGAGGCGTGGGACGATGAGTGGGTATAGGAGACGCGGCAGGGCCGGTTAAGGCGCATGAGCGTCTTCTCGGAGGCGCCGGTGGACGCGGCGGCGAGGTCGAAGACCCGGACCACGCTCGTGCCCTGCACGCCCTTGAAGGCCACGGAGCGGCCGAGCGCGTTGTCGGCGGCGATGCGGCCCTGCTTGTTGGCCGGCCCGGCCAGAGGCACCAGCGAGCTCGCGCCGGTCACGAGGTCCGTGACCTCGATGGCGTCGCCCACGGCGAACACGTCGGGGTCCGAGGTGCGCAGCCCCTGGTCCACCACAATGCCGCCGCGCGCGCCGATCTCCAGCCCGGCGCTCTTCGCCAGCTCGACCTCCGGCCTTACCCCCACCGACAGGATGACCAGGTCGGCCGCGACCTCCCGGCCCGACGCCGTCCGCACCACCGTCCGGCCCTTCCTCTTCTCGAACGACTCGACCCGCTCGGACAGCAACAGCTCCACGCCCTTCTCCCGCAGGTGGTTGTGGATGATCGCCGCCATCTCGTAATCCAGCGGCGCCATGACCTGGGCCAGCATCTCGATGATGGCCACCTTCACGCCGCGGCCCGCCAGGGCCTCCGCCATCTCCAGGCCGATGAAGCCGCCGCCCACGATCCCCGCCGACTTGATCCTCTTTTTCTTGATGAACGACTTGATGCGGTCGGTGTCCGGGAGGTTGCGCAGCGTGAGCACCGTATCGAGACCGGCGCCGGGCAGCGGCGGACGGATGGGAGCGGCGCCGGGAGAGAGGATGAGCTTCTCGTAGCTCTCATCGTAAACGCGGCCGGCGGCCAGGTCCCGAACCGTGACTTTTTTGTGCGCGCGGTCAATCGAGACCGCCAGGGAATTGACGCGCACGTCAATCAGAAAACGGTCGCGGAGCTTCTCCGGCGTGCTGACCAGGAGCTCGGAGCGCTGCTTGATCTCGCCGCCGATGTAATAAGGCAGCCCGCAGTTCGCGAACGACACGTACTTGCCACGCTCGATCAGCACGATCCGGGCCCTCTCATCCAGCCTCCGCGCCCGGGCCGCCGCCGAGGCCCCGCCCGCCACTCCGCCCACAATCACCAACTTCATGATTTATTCAAACCTCCCGATGAATTACCGGACCGTGGCATGAAGATAAATCCATTTCCGGTTCGGTTACAGAATAAGCATTTTATCACTCTTGTCCAAAATAGGCCGCAAGAAAATCGCCAAGACGCCAAGAGCGCCAAGGTTCGCCAAGTAAATCATGATGTTTCTTTGCGGCCCGGCAAAGAACAGCTCCGCAGCGTTGGCCCCAACCGGCTTGGCGAACCGGCCGACGGGAGCGCCAAGCAAGAAATATTCGCACCCAAGCCCTCTTAAAATCGTGTTTAAAAATAATCCTTGGCGTTCTTGGCGCCTTGGCGGTTTTCCGGTCCGTTTATTTTGGACAGCACTGGCATTTTATTATGAATAACAAGGAGAGAGCGGCGGCCAGGCGGCGAGGCGAGGCCCGCTGTCATGAGCAAAATCGCGGCCCCGCGATATTGACTTCCATAGCCGATAAAGGTAAAATAATATTGTGGATCCATGGATTGCCGCCCGGATCGGCCGCTGTTCACGCGCGGCCGGGACGGCGCAAGCCATATTGCGGATGCGAAACGCTGGGGTGATGGTTGGTAGCTGAACAACGCTAATGCTGAAGCAGAGGAGGGACGCGCGATGAATCAGATGAGGGGCGTGAAAAGCCGCTACGATTTTTCCTTGGACAACCGCCAGGTGGTGCTCGTGGTGTCAGGACTGATCCTGGTCCTGATGCTGAGTTTCCTGATGGGCACTCTTTTCGGAAAAAACCTTTCCCGGATGTCCGACCAGGACAAGCAGGTCGCGGCGGCGCCGGCCGCGGCTGAGCCCGCTCCGGCAACCGCGCCGGCGGCCGATCCGGCGGGAGCGGTGGAGACTGCGGCGGCCGGGCCTGGTGCCGCTTCCGACTCGACGCGCGATGATTTCATCCGGAACCTGGAGAGCATGAAGGTCCCGTCCGGCAACGAGGCCGCCGGCGAGCCGGCCGCGGAGCCCGCTCCGACGCCTCCGGCCATGGCCTCGCTCAATCCGGCCGGGAGCCCGGCGAGCGCGCCCGCGGATTCCGCGGCGCCGCACACCGACAAGCCCGCGGACAAGCCGGAGCCGGCCAAGGAAACCATCACCCGGCCCGTGATCCCGATGGGGACCTACACCATCCAGCTGGCGTCCCTGCCCGAAAAGGAAGAGGCGCTGGCCCTGGTCAAGCAGTTGCAGTCGCGCAAGTACGAGGCCTACATGCTGACCGTGACCCTGCCGGGCAAGGGCATTTTCTACCGGGTCCGCGTCGGCCATTACACTGACCTGAACCAGGCCAAGAAGGCGCTGGCCATCCTGCAGAGCAGAGAGGGCAAGTATTTCGACGCCTGGATCACGCAGTGAAACGCCGGGGCTTGAGGCTTGGGGCTTGAGGCTTGAGGGGACGATAGAATTCCTCAAGCCTCACGCCTCACGCCCCAAGTCCCAAGCCCTTGTGGAATAAGGGGACCTATGAAGGGACTGATCTTGAGCGGGGGCAAGGGCACGCGCCTGCGCCCCATCACCCACACCCGGGCCAAGCAGCTCATCCCGGTGGCCAACAAGCCGATCCTGTTTTTCGGGATCGAGGCCATGCGGGAGGCCGGCGTGCGCGACATCGGGATCGTGGTGGGCGACACCGCGGACGAGGTCATGGCGGCGGTGGGCAGCGGCAAGCGGTTCGGGGTGAAGGTCTCGTACATCCGGCAGCAGGCCCCGCTGGGCCTGGCGCACGCCGTCAAGATCTCCGCGGACTACCTGGGCGACTCGCCGTTCGTCATGTACCTGGGCGACAACCTGATCGCCAACGGGATCACCGACCTGGTGAAAAAATTCCAGAAGAACGCGCCCGACGCCATGATCCTGCTGGCCAAGGTCGAGCACCCGGAGCGCTTCGGCGTGGCCGAGCTCAAGGCCGGCCGCGTGGCGCGCCTCAGCGAGAAGCCGAAAAAGCCGCGCTCGGACCTGGCCCTGGTCGGCGTGTACATGTTCACCTCGAAAATCATGAAGGCGGTGAACTCCATCCGTCCCTCCGCCCGCGGCGAGCTGGAGATCACCGACGCGATCCAGTGGATGGTGGAGCGCGGCCTCCGGGTGGAGCCGCACCTGGTCGAGGGCTGGTGGAAGGACACCGGCCGCGTGGAGGATCTCCTGGAGGCCAACCGCATCGTGCTCGACAAGCAGGAGACGAGCGTCAAGGGAACGGTGGACAAGGAGAGCCAGGTCGAGTTCAAGGTGGTGATCGAGAAGGGCGCGCGGGTGAGCCGCAGCGTCATCCGCGGCCCGGCCATCATCGGGGCCGGCGCGAGGATCGAGAACTCGTACCTCGGGCCGTTCACCAGCATTGACGAGGGCTGCCGGATCGAAGGGAGCGAGATCGAGCACAGCATCGTGCTGGCGGGGTCGGTGGTCAGGAACATGCCGCGCCGGATCGAGGACAGCCTGATCGGACGCGACGCGGTCCTCGAATGCAGCCGCAAAAGGCCGGAGGCCCTGCGCTTCGTGCTCGGCGAGAACTCCCAGGTGGATCTGACCTAGAAAATGGGTGCAACCCCTGTGAATATTTTTATTTCCCGCAAAGGCGCAAAGAACGCAAAGAAAAAAATAATTCCTCTTTGCGTTCTTTGCGCCTTTGCGAGAAAATAAAATCTATAAAACACTCGCAATAAAAGGACCAGGAAAATGATTGACGGCGTGGTGGTGAAGAGGCTTCGGGTGGTCGCGGACGAGCGGGGCCGGCTCATGGAGATGCTGCGCTCCGACGACCCGTTCTTCGAGCGGTTCGGGCAGAGCTACATGACCACGGCCTATCCGGGCGCGGTCAAGGCCTGGCATTACCACCAGGACCAGGTGGACAACTTCACCGTGGTCAAGGGCATGGCCAAGGTCGTGCTCTACGACGGCCGCGACGACTCGCCCACCAAGGGAGAGATCAACGAGTTCTTCATGGGCGAGCACAACCCCATCCTGGTCCGCATCCCCAATAACGTCTTCCACGGCTTCAAGAACATCGGGACCGACGAGTGCGTCATAATCAACTGCCCCAACCGGACCTACAACCGCGAGGCACCCGACGAGTTCCGGCTGCCGGCACACACCGCCGAAATCCCGTACGACTGGGCGAGAAAGGACGGATGAGGCGGCGGCGCTTTCAGAAAAAGATTAACCGCCAAAACGCCAAGACCGCCAAGAAATATTTTTTTAATTTATCTCTTGGCGGTCTTGGCGTCTTGGCGGTTCTCTTAACAGCTCTTTCCGCCCTCGCCTCATTTATCCTCCCCCCAATCCATGTTATGTTAGTCCCATGAAAATACTCGTCACCGGCGGGGCCGGGTTCATCGGCTCCAATTTCATCCGGCTGATGCTCCGGACCACGGAAGCGCACTCGCTCGTCAACCTCGACGCGCTCACCTACGCGGGCAACCTGGAGAACCTGGCGGCCCTCGCCCGGGACAAGCGCCATAAATTCATCAAGGGTGACATCCGCGACCGCGTTTTGCTCAAGAAAATTTTCAAGGAAGAGAAGATCGAGGCCGTGGTGAACTTCGCGGCGGAGTCGCACGTGGACCGCAGCATCGAGACCCCGGCCGCGTTCCTCGACACCAACCTCATGGGCACGGCGGCGCTGCTCGACACGGCCCGCGAATGCGGCGCGCGCCTCTTGCTCCAGGTCTCCACCGACGAGGTCTACGGCTCGCTGGGGCCCACGGGCCAGTTCACGGAAAAGACGCCGCTCGCGCCCAACTCTCCCTACTCCGCGTCCAAGGCCGCGGCGGACCTCCTGGCGCGCTCGTACGGGAAGACCTACGGCCTGCCGGTGGTGATCACGCGCAGCTCGAACAATTACGGGCCATACCAGTTCCCGGAAAAGGTGATCCCGCTCTTCATCACCAACGCGCTGGAGGACAAGCCGCTGCCGCTTTACGGCGACGGAGAGCAGCGGCGCGACTGGATCCATGTGGAGGACAACTGCCGCGGCATCCTGCTCGCGCTGGAGGAGGGCCGGCCCGGCGAGATCTACAACATCGGCGGCAACTCGGAGATGGCGAACATCGAGATGGCCGGGATGATCCTCGACATCCTCGACAAGCCGCTCAGCCTCATCACCCACGTCACCGACCGGCCCGGCCACGACCGGCGCTATGCGCTCGACTCAGTGAAGATCGAGCGGGAGCTCGGCTTCGACCGCGACTACTCCTTCGAGCAGGGCCTCGCGCTCACCGTGCAGTGGTACCGCCAAAACCGCGACTGGTGGCAAAGAATCAAGAGCGGAGAGTACAAGAACTATTACGAGCGCATGTACGGGGAGAGAATAAAAAAGGCCGCGAAGGCGACAGGGGCAAACGTGGTGGCCGGCAAAAAATCGAACGCCAAGACGCCAAGAGCGCCAAGAAAAAAATAATTTATTTCCTTTCATCTTGATGGTCTTGGCGTCTTGGCGTTTAATCTTTTATCTTCACGGCCATCGGAAGTTTAAGATGAGAATCATCCTTCTCGGCGCGCATGGAATCCTGGGGCGGGCGGTGGAAAAAGAGCTCGGGCCCCGCCACCAGATTCTCGCGCGCGACCTCGAGCACTACGACCTCCGCGACGCCTCCGCCCTGATCGCGGACCTCTACGCCTTCCGGCCGGCGGCGGTGGTCAACTGCGCCGCCTACACCAGGGTGGATGACGCCGAAGACGAGGCGGAGCTGTGCATGGAGATCAACGGCCTGGCCCCCGGCCGCCTGGCCGCGGCCTGCCGCGAGCGCAACGCGCGCTTCGTGCACATCAGCACGGATTACGTTTACGACGGGAGCAAGGAGTCGGCCTACCAGGAGGGCGACGCCACCGGACCGATCAACGCCTACGGCCGGAGCAAGCTCGCGGGCGACCTGGCCGTGATGGAGGCCCACCCGGACGGCCACCTGATCCTGCGCGCCTCCTGGCTCTTCGGCGCCGGCGGCAAGAACTTCGTCAAGACCATGCTCGGGAAGTGGCTCTCGGGCGAGCGGCGCTTCAAGGTGGTCAACGACCAGCGCGGCCGGCCCACCTACGCGGCGGACCTGGCGCGGGCCATCGGCGCGGGCCTTGAAAAGGGCATCAGCGGGTTATATCATGCGGCTAACCAGGGCGCGGTGACGTGGTTCGAGTTCGCGCGCGAGATTTTCGAGGCCGCGGGCGCGGGCGAGGTCACGGTGGAGCCGGTCAGCTCCGGCGAGTTCCCGACCAAGGCCAAGCGGCCGAAGAACTCAGTGCTGGACACGTCGCTTCTCACGCGGGCGGGCTTTACCTTCCCGGACCACCGCGACGCCCTGGCGCGGTACATCATTGAGGAAGGCCTCCAGGCCGGACGCTCCGGCGCGGAGTAACAAGGAGGGCGGCATGGCGGACAAGGACAGGTGCTTGTGGTGCGGCAGATCGCGGGACGAGACGGAACGGATGTTCACTGGTCCCGTTGTTCACATTTGCGGCCGGTGCGTGGAAAAGATGGCGGGGGTAGCGCACGAGGAAGAGGTGTCGCTGGCGGAGCGCGTGAAGGAGGAGATTGACAGCGAGGTGCAGGAGAGCTTCAAGAAGATGGTGTCGCAGCTCAAGCTGGGCCCGCTGCAGGACAAGTACCAGCGGCTGGTGCGGGTGAAGTTTCGGGAGGACGCGGGGAGCCCGACCTTCCAGGAGGTCTTCGAGGAATTCAAGAAGGGCGTGCAGGCGGAGGTCCGGGAAGACGACTATGAGTGCCGCTATGACCTCGCCATCGCCTATCACGAGATGGGCCTGATCGAGGACGCCTTCCGCGAGATGCTGGCCAGCCTCGACGCCGCGTTCAAGAAAAAGGACTTTGACCGCGCCAGCGAGGTCATGAGCGCGCTCCTCTATTTCCACGACGACTCGGCCCGCGTCATCAAGGGCATTGCCCGCGTCATCGGCGGCGCGGGAATAAAATAATCGAGGTGGAGCTTTGAACATCTGCATGGTCGGGACCGGATACGTGGGACTGGTGGCGGGCGTGTGCCTGGCCGAGAGCGGCAACGACGTGGTCTGCGTGGACGTGGACGAGCGGAAGATCAAGACGCTCGCGAAGGGCGAGGTGCCCATTTACGAGCGCGGCCTGGAGGAGATCCTGGAGCGCAACTTGCGGGAAGGCCGGCTCAAGTTTTCCACCAAGCTGGAGGACGGGGCCCCGGACGCGGACGTCCTGTTCATCGCGGTGGGCACTCCGCCGGGGCCCGGCGGGGAGGCCGACCTCTCCGGCGTGTTCGCGGTGGCCAAGCGCGCGGCCGGGCTGATCAAGGAAAAGGCCGTGATCGTGATCAAGTCAACGGTGCCGGTCGGGACCACCGACAAGATCCGGGAGATGATCGCGGCCCAGTGTCCGCACCCCTTCGACGTCGTCATGAACCCGGAGTTCATGAAGGAGGGCGCGGCGGTGGACGACTTCATGAAACCGGACCGCGTGGTGATCGGGACCTCAAGCGAGCGCGCGGCCCGCGTCATGACGGAGCTCTACGAGCCGTTCGTGCGCACGGAAAAGCCCATCCTGCGCATGAGCATACGCAGCGCCGAGATGACCAAGTACGCGGCCAACGCCATGCTCGCCACCAAGATCAGCTTCATCAACGAGATCGCCAACATCTGCGAGAAGCTCGGCGCCGACGTGAACGACGTGCGCCGCGGCATCGGCTTTGACTCGCGCATCGGGTTCCAGTTCCTGTTCCCGGGCCTGGGCTTCGGCGGGTCGTGTTTTCCCAAGGACCTGGACGCGCTGGTGCGGCGCGCCGGCGAGGAGAGCTATGAGCCCCGTATTTTAAAAGCGGTGCAGGAAGTGAACCGCGCCCAGCGCGAGTGGATGGCCGGCCTGGTGGCGGGACATTTCAACAACAAGTTCACCGATCCGATAGCGGTGTGGGGCCTCGCTTTCAAGCCGCAGACCGACGACGTGCGGGAGGCCCCGGCCATTGACATCGTGAAGTCGCTCCTCGAGCGCGGCGCCGTGGTCCGGGCCTATGACCCGGTGGCGGCCAGGAACGCGGAGGCCGTGCTCGGCGACAAGGTGATCTTCTGCGACACGGCGTACGAGGCCCTGGGCGGAGCGGCCGCGCTGGTGATCGCCACCGAGTGGAACGAGTTCCGCCGCCCCAGCTTCGAGCGCATGAAAAAGCTCATGAAACAGCCCGTGATCTTCGACGGCCGCAACCTCTTCGACCCGGCGACCATGGCCGAGAACGGCTTTACTTACTATTCGGTGGGACGGAAAACGGCGCGGCCGGGGCTGTAGCGCTTCTTCCTGAAAATGCCTGGTGGCGGGGACACTCTTGTCCCCGGTCTTTGGGCCGACAGGAGTGTCGGCCCCACCCTTTTTATGATTCCAGGGTGGCACGAAGCGGCATAAACGAGCGCAAGGCTGGAGTCGCATCGCCCATCATCACTCCAGGTCCAGGCGCATGATGGTCACGGTCTCGCCGCGGTATTCTTCCCGCGACATCGTCTTCCAGCCCAGCCGCTCATAAAGCCGTTCCTGGTCCGGAGTGAAAAGGTACGCGGTCCGGGTCCCCAGCTTCTTGAACTCTTCCCTGATCCGCCCGCACAGCGCCGTGGCGATTCCCTGGCGGCGGCGGGCGGGGGCCACGAACACGCTCACCATCCAGGGCGCGAGCTCGGGATGGGTGCTCATGTCCACCGAGTCAATGCCCGCCGTGCCCGCCAGCGCGCCGTCCACATAGCAGAGCAGGGTGAGCGGGAGGCCGGGGCCCAGGCTCTGCCGGACTTTGACGTGGGCGGTCTCCAAGGTGCGGCCTGGCGCCAGGTGGCCCCATTCCTCGTAAATCCACTTTGCCACCGTGGCGATGGCTTCCGGATCATCGGTCAAATAACGGATGTCCATTCCATGTCCTCCGCAAAAACCTATATCATTCTTTCCCGCGCCGAAAAAATAGGAACGCGGCGTGCCCGAGGCCCATGCTTTTTTTATCTCCACTCTTTGACACTCCTCCCCGGCCTCTCTACAATAAGGGCGCGGAGATACCATGGCCTTCCACGCCGACCTTCACATCCACTCCAAATACTCTCGCGCCACCAGCTCCGAGGGCGACCTCGAACACCTGGCCCTGTGGGCCGCCAGGAAGGGACTTTCCGTCATCGGGACCGGCGATTTCACCCATCCCGCCTGGCTCGCCGAGATCAAGGAAAAGCTCGTCGCCGCGGAGCCGGGCCTGTACCGTATGCGGCCGGAGCTCGCGCGCGCGGTGCTGAAAAAGCTCCCGCCCGCGCTCGCCGCCGAGGCCCGCTTCATGCTCACCGTGGAAATCTCGACCATCTACAAGAAGGGCGAGCGGACCCGCAAGGTGCACCACGTGATCGTAGTGCCCGACGTCAAGGCCGCCGAAAAAATCATCAAGGCGCTCACGCGGATCGGCAACCTCAAGTCGGACGGACGGCCCATCCTCGGACTGGATTCGCGCGATCTCCTGGAAATCACGCTGGCCGCGGGCGAAGGATCGTACCTCATCCCCGCCCACATCTGGACCCCGTGGTTCTCCGTGCTCGGATCCAAGTCCGGCTTCGACTCGATCGAGGAATGTTACGCCGACCTCGCGCCCCACATCTTCGCGCTCGAGACCGGGCTGTCCTCGGACCCGGCCATGAACTGGCGACTCTCCGCCCTCGACCGCTACCGCCTCGTGTCCAACTCGGACGCGCATTCTCCCGCCAAGCTCGGCCGCGAGGCCTGCGTGTTCGACACCGCGCTCGACTACTTTGAGATGCGCCGCGCCCTGGAGACGGGCCGCGGCTATGGCGGCACCATCGAATTTTTTCCCGAGGAGGGCAAGTACCACCTGGACGGGCACCGCAAATGCAACGCGCGGCTCGGGCCAGAGGAGACCAGGAGGAACCGCGGCCGCTGCCCGGTATGCGGCAAGCCGGTCACGGTGGGCGTGATGAACCGGGTGGAGGAGCTGGCGGACCGGCCGGAGGGAGCGCGGGCCAAAGGCGCGGCGCCGTTCACGAGCCTGATCCCGCTCGCGGAGATCATCGCCGAGATTCTAGGGTGCGGCGCCGCGACCAAGGGCGTCGCCAAGACTTATGAGGGGCTCACCAGGCGGCTCGGGCCGGAGCTGTTCATCCTGGCCGACGCGCCGCTCGACGATCTTCGGCGCGCCGGCTCGGATGTGCTCGCCGAGGCCATCGCCCGGATGCGTCGCGGCGAGGTGATCAGAGAGGCCGGGTACGACGGCGAGTACGGCGTGATCAAGCTGTTCAAGAAGGGCGAGCTCAACTCCTCCTGTTCCTCCGCCGGCCTGCTCTTCGAGCTGCCGGAGGAAGAAAGGCTGCCGAGGGCCGACGCGGAGAAGGAGAGTGGACGGGGCAAGAAAAAGCGAGGGGCGAAGAGCGAGGAGCGAGGTCTTTTCGCCGAGCCTCGATCCTCGTTCCTCGATCCTCCCGCCGCGGAATTAAAAGAAAGCAGCTCCGCGCCGATGGGTGCGCCGGCGGCAAGGACCGCCCCGGCCGGCCCGCTTTCCGGACTCGATCCCGAACAGGCGGCGGCCGCGCTGATCACGGAGGGTCCGGTGCTGATCATCGCCGGGCCGGGCACGGGCAAGACGCGGACGCTCACGCACCGGATCGCGCGGCTGGTGGAAAAGCGCAAGGCTAGGGCCCAGCAGTGCCTGGCCATCACCTTCACCCGGCGCGCCGCGGCCGAGATGCGGGATCGGCTCATCGCGCTCCTGCCCGGCCAGGGCGCCCTGGTGCCGGTCATGACCTTCCACTCGCTCGGCCTCTCCATCCTCACGGAGCACGGGTCGCGGCTCGGCCTGCCCCGGCGCTGGCGCGTGGCCGCGGAGCCGGAGCGCGTCAAGCTGCTGATGGACGAGACCGGCGCGTCCGAGCGCAAGGCCCGGAAGCTGCTCGCGGAGATCACGAGATTCAGAAGATTGCGGAAAGCTCCGGGGCCCGGGTCGGAAACGGCGGCGGCGCTCGAGGCTTACGCGCGGGCCATGCGCGGGAGCGCTCTCGTGGACTTCGACGACCTCATCGCCCTGCCGGCCGAGCTGCTCGCGACCGAGCCTGACATCGTTGCCCGCTGCCGCGAGCGCTGGCCGTGGGTCTCGATTGACGAGTACCAGGACATTGACGAGACGCAGTACCGGCTGGTCAAGCTGCTGGCGCCGCCGGACGCGAACCTCTGCGCCATCGGCGACCCGGACCAGGCCATCTACTCGTTCCGCGGCGCCGACGTCGGCTTTTTCATGCGCTTTAAGGAAGACTTCCCCGGCGCCCGCATTATCAGGCTCACCCGGAATTACCGGAGCAGCCGCACGGTGGTGGACGCCTCGCGCCAGGTGATCCTGCCCGCGTCGCTGGTCGCGGACCGGGCCATGGAGGCGTTGCAGGGAGACGCGGGCCGGATCGTGATCTACGAGGCCGCGACGGACAAGGCGGAGGCCGAGTTCGTGGTTCATTCCATCGAGCGCATGGTCGGCGGCTCGTCCTTTTTTTCCATGGACAGCGGCCGGGTTGAATCGGGCGAGGGCGGAGATTTTTCCTTCGGCGACTTTGCCGTGCTCTACCGCACTGGCGCTCAGGCCGCGCTGCTGGTGGAGGCGCTGGCCCGCTCCGGCATTCCTTTCCAGAAACGCTCGCATGAGCGGCTGCTGGACGATCCGATGGCGGCCCGGATCGTGGATGCCATGCGCGGGATGGAGGCGGCCGGGAGCGTGATGGAAACGCTCAAGCGGGTGGAGGAAATGATCAGCGCCGAGGTTGACGGCAACAGTGAAGATACCGCGCGGGGCACACTGGAGGACGTGAGGGCCGCGGTGGAGATGCTGGGTCCGGTGGCCGAGCGCGGCGGAGACGACCTGGCCGGATTTTATTCCGAGCTCGCGCTGGGGGTGGAGGTGGACGCGCTGGATCCGCGGGCCGACCGCGTTTCCCTGCTGACCCTGCACGCGGCCAAGGGGCTGGAGTTCCGGGCGGTGTTCATCGCCGGTTGCGAGGACGGGATCCTGCCGCTCAAGTGGGGCGCGGAGGCGGCGGACCCGGACGAGGAGCGGCGGCTGTTTTTCGTGGGCATGACCCGGGCGCGGGAGCGGCTCTTCCTCACGCGGGCCGGGACCAGGCGGTGGCGCGGCAAGAAGCGCGAGATGGCGCCGTCGCCGTTCTTGAGCGACATCGAGGAGCGGCTGATCGCGCGGGAGAAGTCGCGGGCCGGGAGGAAGAAGTCCGGGCCGGAAGCGGAACAGCTCGACCTGTTTTGAGGCGGACGTGGCAAGCCCTTCCCGATCACGCGCGGCCTCGCCAGTCCTGACGGCGCTGGAACATCATCCTCATCTCGGCGCGCTCGCCGGCTTTGTCGTCCTCACCCTGCTCTTTTTCAGCCGGGCGCTCCCCGGCGACTTCATTTTCCGCGACTCGTTTCACGAATACTACGCCGTGAAGCAGCTCTGGGGCTGGGCGCTGGACGGACACCTCGCGCTGTGGAACCCGGGCACCTGCCTGGGCATGAGCCTGGCCGGCGCGGTGTACCCCGCATTATGGTACCCGCTGAACTGGCTGCTTTTCCCGCTGTTGCGCCTTCCCTCCGACCATGCCCTCATGGCTTATACGCTTCTGCACTTCGCGCTGGCCGGGACCGGCATGGTCTTCATGCTGCGCACGATCGGCGTGGGCCGGCAGGGGGCGTGGGCCGGCGCGGTGGCCTATGCCTTCGGCGGCTACCTGGTGTCGCAGCACTACGCGGCCAACCTGCTCGGCGGCATGGCGCTGATGCCGGCGGCGGCGGGAATGATGGCCAGGGCGCGGGCGGACGGCCTCAAGTGGTGTTTCTTCGCCGGCGTGATTACCGGCCTTATCTATCTGGCGGGCGACCCGCAGGTGTTCGCGCTCACCCTGATCGTGGCGGCGCTGATGATGCTGACGGTCCGGCCGGCCGGCGGCGGCGAAGAGCGCGGGACGGGCGCGGGGCGGCTCATCGCGGGCGCGCTGATTTACGCGGCCGCCGCTCTGGCCGCGGCGGCCGCGGAGATGCTGCCGTCACTTACGGTGGCCGCGGAGAGCGCGCGCTCGGCCGGGATTGATTTCGCGAGCGCAACCTGCTGGTCCACCCATCCGCTGCGGGTCCTGGAATTTTTCCTGGCCCGTCCCTTTGGCGACGCCTGGCCGGCGGACCATTACTGGGGCGGGTTCATGGGCGAGCGGTGTTTTCCGCTGCCCCTGGTGATGTCGCCGTACCTGGGGATGTGGACGCTGCTCGCGTGCGTCGCGGCCTGGCGCAAGGTCCGGGACGCGCGGACGATGATGTTCACCGGCCTGCTCCTGTTCTTCCTGGCGCTGGCCCTGGGGAGGCATTTTCCGTTGTACAAGCTCCTGTTCGTCACGGTCCCCGGCTTCAGCGCTTTCCGGTATCCGGAAAAATATCTGTTCATGGTGACGTTTTGCATGGCGGCGCTCACGGGCATCGGGACTGACCGCATCGGAGGGAGCGCGCGGCCGGTGGATGGTAAACCAGGGCAAGGCGGGGCGCTCCTCAGTCCCCGCTCCTTGGCGGCGCCGGCGGCGGTGATCGTGCTGACCGTTTGTGTGGGCGTGGCCGGGAAGGTTTTCCGCGCAGAGATCGGCGCGCTATTGATGCCGCTGCTCCGGGAGAGCGCGGCGGCGGTGACGCCGGGGATGGCGGCGGACGACGTGATCAATGCGCTCACCGGGGCCGGGTTCTTCACCTGCTTATCGTTGTTCGCCTGGCAGGCCTTGCGCAAAGGCCGCCGCGGGCTGGCCGGATACGCCCCGGCCGTGGTCCTGTTCCTCGACCTGTGCTGGGCCAACTCCGGACTCGCCCCGGCCGCTCCCGGCCTCTACCGCATGCCGTCGCGCCTGGCCGAGATCATCCTGGCGCGGGAGGGCAGGCCGTCATGCGCGTCGGAGAAGGATGGAGGCCCGGCCCAGGTGACGCCGCCCTGCTGCGCGCAAAAGCATTACGAGCCGTGCGCGGGGACCGGGGCTTACCGGATTTTCAGGGACAACAGGATTCCGGCGCCGGCGGGACTGACTTATGAAGAGACGCGGCGTTGGGAGCGCGACACCTTGAAGCCGAACCTGGGGCTGATCGAGGGGTTCGAGTATTTCGGCGGGCTGAACGTGGCCGAGCCGCGGCGGTTCGAGTGGCTGATGGAGCGGGTGATCACGTTCGACCGGTTGCCGGTGTTCAACGTGAAGTACGCGATCATCCCGGAGAGGGAGCAGGCGGGCACGGCGCAAGAGGCCGTGCCGCTGGCGCGGCTCAGGGGCGCGTCCCTGGTCGAGTTCCGGGAGGTCTTTCCGCGCGCTTACTGGATGGGCCGGGCCGGGTATGCGCGGGGCGAGAACGAGGTCGCGGCGCTGTTCGCGGCCAATGATTTTAAGAAGAGCGTGATCATCGAGCCGGAGACGGGAGGAGAGGGGGCGGGAGCGGAGGCCGGCGACCGGGCGCGGTGGCCTGATGCGGCGGGCACGGCCCTGGTTCCGGCGCGGGTGGCGTCGTATTATCCGGACACGGTGGAGCTCGAGGTGGACGCTCCGGCGGCGGGGTGGCTGGTGCTGAACGATCTGTTTTATCCGGGCTGGACGGCCGTGGTTGACGGGGCGCCGGCCCGGATCCACAGGGCCAACGGACTGGCGCGGGCGGTGCGGGTGGGCGCGGGCCGGCATAAGGCGGTGTTCAGGTATCAGCCTCGCGGATTATGGCCGGGGCTCGCGCTGACCGGAGCGTGCGGGATCGCGGGAATGGCGATGCTGTTGGCCGGCGTCATAAAAAGAAAGGGTGAGAAGGGTATGAAGGTATGAAAGGTGTGAAGGGACCGCACTCCGGTCCCTTCACCATTTCGGATCATCCGTTGGACAGATAGCATGTTAACCGCTCATTTCCTCGGCGCCCCTCCCCTCCACGTCTTCAAGTAATCGTTCTGTCCGGTGATGTCCTTTACCGTGTAGTCCACCACCTGGTCCCAGTTCTGGTCCCTTTGCTTCAGCACCTTCTTCATGCGCTCGAGCCTCTTCTCCAGCTCGGCCACCCGCTTTTTGTTGTTCTCCTGCTGGATGCGCAGCTCCTGTTCCACCAGCGGCTTCAGCTCCTTCTCAATCTCCTTCTTGCGCTTGTCGTTGTCCGAGTCGCGATACTCCATGGCCAAATCGCGGATTTTCGTGATCCGCTGGTAGCGCTCCGGGTCATCCTTCTTGATGCGCTCCAGGGCCTCCTGCTTGCGCTGCATCATCGGGCCGGCCTCGCCCGGCCCGCCCATCATGCCCGGACCCATGCCTTGGCCCATGCCCGGCCCCATGCCCGGCCCCATGCCCTGGCCCATCATCCCCGGACCCATGCCCCTGGCGCCCATGCCTCCATTGCGCCCCATCGGCGCTCCGGGCGGAGGCAGGTCCGCGTCGGCCGGATCCAGCCCCAGGTCCAGGATCAGGTCCGGGTCATCCGCCGGCGCCGGATTCGGCGCCGCCTGTCCCCTTGCCACCACCGCCGCGCCGATCAGCAAAGCGATGAACATAACCGCCGCCATGATCCATCCCGCCTTTTTCATGCCGTCCTCCTCTCGATTCCCGCAGCCATCAAAGGCTGGCGTTATCCTCAACACCACGCAGCAGCGGCAATTCCATTTGCCCGCCGCCGCTCCATCCCTTCTCCACCGATCCATCCTGCGCGTCATAATCACCCAATAAATCAACCTGCGACTCCAGGTCGTTCATGGCGACCTCCAGGTCGTCAACGTTCGGGCCCGGCTCCACGATCAAGTCCCAGCCGCCCGGGTCCAGGCTGAACCCGCCCTCCACGCCGGCCACGCTGTCGCCGGCCTCAGTTTCCGCAACAGCGATTATTTCAAGACCGCCGGCATCAGCGTCATCCGATCCACCGACCAGTCCCTCCATCTCGGTGAGCTGCGCGCCGACCCCGGCGAGATACGCGGGCACGCCCCGCGTTTCCCGGGCCTCATGCCAGGCACCATGGCGTTCCTGGTATTGATAAATCATCAGTCCCGCCGCCGCGATGAAAACCGCGGCCATGGCAAAGACCCAGCGCGGCCAGGCCCGGCCCCTTTCCTTTTGCCGGGGCGCGGTCCTGACGGCCCCGGCTTGCCTGGCCGCCTTCTGCTTGAGCCCGGCGATCACGGCCAGGCCCGGCTCGAGCGCACCCGCCCGCTGGGCCGCGTGCCTGACCTTTTCCAGGTCCGCGATGAAGGCCCGGCAATCCGGGCATCCCGCGACGTGCTTGGCAATGCTCGGGTCGTCCGTTTCGCCGTAGGCAAAAAGGACCAGGTCCTCCGCGGAAACCGCCGCGCATTTATGGTCGTTGCCCGCGTTCATCCTATTTCCTCCCTGAGGCCGTCAAGCTCGGCGCGGAGCTTTTTCACCGCCATGCGCATCCGCCCGAGCACGGTGTTCAGATTGCTCCGGGTGAGCGTTGCGATCTCCTTGAATGACATTCCTCCGTACTCGCGGAGCAGAAAAACCTCCCGCTGCTCGGCGGGCAGGAGCGCCAGCGCCTGGTCCACGGCCGACCTCACCTCCCGCCTCCATGACTCCGACTCCGGGTCATCGCCCCCGGCCGCTTCCGGCACGTCCCCCACCACGGCGACCGGAGAGCGCCGGCCGCGGCGCAGGTGGTCGCGGCAGAGGTTGACGGCGATGGTATAAATCCAGGTCGAGAACTTGCGGCCCGGGTCGAAGCGCTCGTTATGCACCATGACCCTGATGAAAGTTTCCTGAAAAATGTCCTGGGCATCTCCTCTGTCCCTCACCATCCGCGCGATCACCGTGAACAGCGGCCTTTGATAGCGGTCAATGAGCCCGTTAAACCCGCTTTCATCGCCGGACTGATACCTTGATAAAAGCTCTTCGTCGGAGATCGTCATCCCTGGCCCTGCTTTTTCTTCATCCGGCGCTCACCCGTTAATACGCCGGAGCGCCTGATTTATTGGAACCATAATGAAATTAGATCGTGCTCCGGGACCAAATAAAAAAGGCGGGCACCCGCTCGGGTATTCCCGCCCCTTTTGATGCTGACCAGTGGAAGGTCACCAGGACTCGGACCTCCGACTTTGCCCGCCTCCCCGGTCGTTTTCTTTTTCGCGCGCGAAGTTGACCTTGAGGGCGCGGCCGTCCAGCTCGAAATTATCCAGCAGCTCGATGGCCTTTTGGGCGTCCTCTTCCGAGGCCATTTCCACGAACCCGAACCCGCGGGACCGGCCGGTGGCGCGGTCGGTGATGACGCGGCAGTCCGTGACCTGCTTGCCGTCCCTGGCGAACAAATCCCGGAGTCCTTCCTCGGTGGTCTTGAAACTCAGATTACCCACGTACAAACGATTGCCCATACCCGTCTCCTTTTCTTGCTCGATCGGCGCTTCCGGCCGACGCTGACACCCGCCTCCAGGCCGCGAGCCAGAGGCCCCCAAAGGCCCTGCTTCCGGAAGCTGCCTTGCGTAAATGGAACGGAAGGAGCACCAGGCACGAGCCGTCCGGGCATCATTATCGCGGCCAAACCAGTCCCCACCATGCCCGAACGACCCTATTTTAACCCAGGATGGATCGAGCGTCAATAATCAAGTGGACCGCCCGTTAAACCAACATTTCGGGGTCAGACCCCACATCTTGACCCCACATCTTCCACATCTTTAGTTTAACGCCGCCGGTCCCGTCCGCCTGGAACTTGACTCTTCTTCCCGCGATTTTTATAATGCAAAAGCAGGCGCATGGATTTCCATCCATCGGCGGCGCTTTCATGACGGAGAACACTCAGCGAACCAACGGCCTCAAGGAGGAAGGGCTTCCGGAGGGCCTTTATGTCCAGCTTTCCTTTTTGTCCGGTCCCGACCGGGGCATGGTGAAGAAGCTGTGGAAGAAGGACACGGTGCTGGGCCGCGCGGATTCGGACATCATCATCACGGACCGGGCCGCTTCCAAGCAGCACGCCAAGATCTCGTTCGAGAACAACGGCCTGGTGCTCCGGGACCTGGGCAGCACCAACGGGACGCTGTTGAACGGCGGCCGGGTGTGGGAGGCGGCGCTGGGCAACCTGGACGAGCTGACCATCGGCGAGACGGTGATCCAGGTGACGATCCTGGAGGCGGCCGGGGAAGACGCGGCGGCCGGGGAAGGGACCGGGCCGGGGGCGGTCGAGGTGGAATCGGTCCCCGGCACGGAGACCACGCGGCCGCGCAAGGCCCGCGTCGAGCCTGATCCGCTGGCGGACCCGTTGCCGGAGGGCGTGAAGGCGGTGCTGCAGGTTGCGGGAGGGCCGGACGCGGGATCGCGGTTCGAGATCAAGAGCCGGGCCACCCTGATCGGCCGCGCCGGCGCCGACCTGGCGCTCCAGGACCAAGACGCCTCCCGCAAGCATTGTTCCATCGAGTTCATCGGCCGCGACAAGGTGATCCTCAAGGACCTGCGCTCCCGGAACGGGACCTATCTCAATAATCGGCGGGTGACGGTGGCCAACCTCAAGAACGGCGACTCCATCCAGGTCGGCGACACCGTTCTCAATTTTTTCATCTCCCTGCGCTCCGATAAATAACTCTTAAGGCCGCGCCAGGGTAGTGTTACGGTTACATCTTTATAAGTCCCGGCTTTTTTCAGGAGCCGCGGATGAACGCGGATCAACACAGATAATCAAAATTATTTCCTCATATTCATCTGCGTTAATCTGCGTTCATCTGCGGCAACTATGCTAGAAGCCCACCCTGGTAAGAATGATCTCGGTATTGAAGGGCGGCGCCAGGTCCACCCAGGCGATGACGTAGCCCGCGTTGTCCGCCTCCATGCTCATGCGGTTGCTGAAGACCTTGGCCGGGCGCGGCTTGCTCAAGCGGACGGGCTCTTCGAGGGGCTTGCCCATCGGGTCGAGGGCGCGGAAGTAGAGGGACCGTCCTTCCTCGCTGATCCCGATCCAGGCCAGGCCGAAGCCGTTCGGCCCGGCGGCCGCGGCCACGGCCGGCCGGTCCTGGTCCGGGGTCGTCACCAGGTAGGGGGTGCCGATCTTTTTTCCGTCGGGTGACATAATCACCGCCATAATGTCCTTGGCCGTCCCGGTTTCGCGCGGCCAGGCGGCGACGAAAACCTTGCCGTTAAAGGCGGCCGCGGGCAGGCCGCAAATCGCGCCGGGTGTGCTCAGGAGCTGGGGCGGGTTGCGCGGTTTTCCGAACGGGTCGAGCACGACGGAGTAGACCGCGTGCTGATTATCGTCTTGGTAAAACACGATAAAGTCGGAGCCGGCGCGGAGCATCGCCCCGGGTATATTGTTGCCGGCGCCGACCACGGTTTCCGGGCTGCCGGCCACCTTCCCGGCGTCGTCCAGGAACCGGAAGACCAGGCTGCCTTGCGCCGGCCCTTCCCTGTACTCGGTGGACACCAGCCCATAGCCCGCTCCGGACCAGGCAAGGATGGCGTCCTTGCCGAGCATGGCCTCGCGCACGATCGCCGTCTGCTTGCCTCGGGGCCGGCCCGTTGGATCGAGCTTCTGGAAGTAGAGGTTAAAGGTGCTCTTGTTTTCGTGGATCCAGGCCGCCGCGAAATCGGCGCCGGTCCAGCACAGGCTCGGGCGGTCGTCCCAGGTCTCGGAGTTGGTGATCCGTGACTCCGGCCCACTTCCCTGAGCGTTCATGTCGGCGGCGCGGAAATAGATCTCCTGGTTGCCGTCCCTGCCGTCCATCCAGGCCACTCCCAGTTGCGAGCCGGTCCAGGCCAGGGAGGGGAACTCGCTCTCGCCATTGGCCGTGGTGAGCTGCAGGTGCCTGATGTCCGGCGCGGCGGCGAGCAGGGCCGCCATCAACAGGCCAAAAAGTATTTTTCTCATCTCATGGACCTCCTTGGAACGCGCGGTTAGACCGAAAGGGCCTGCATTGACCCTAACAAATTATGGAGGCGGAGGCAAGAAAAAATTTTCCCCGCCGTGTGGGGCCGCGTAGGGCCATTAAAAGTGGTTCTTCACACTCAAGAGTGGATTCATCCGCCATGGCAATCAAGCCAGGGTATCCCCCACGTCTCGTGGGGGCGCCACCGGCGCAGGCTCCTTACCGCCCGGAGAGCAAGGTCTGCTGTGTGTTCCGCACCGATCCTGCGGCAGAGCCGCCCACACGAGACGTGTGGGCTGCCCAGGCATCCAAGCGCCCAACCCCTATCCATTCCGCAATGTGAAGAGCGTAAAGAGTTTGTGGACCGGCCGGGGATGGTCTAGGATTTGACAGGAGCTTGACGTGGAGAGACCGAATGAGAGAACGCGGGGCCTGCCGGCCGCGCTGATCATCTACCCGCTCCTTGCGGCCGCGGTTTTTCTCCCGTTTATGGGCGCTCCATTCATCTTCGACGACATTCACACCATCCGCGACAACCCATACCTCCGAGAGCACCTGTCGCCCGCGTATTTTTTCTCGCACCCGGAGGCCGCGAGCGCCATCCCGGCCAACATGATCCGGCCGGTGCTGACCTGGACCTATGCCGTGGACCACCATTGGGCCGGGCCCGACCCGCGGGCGTTCCGGGCCGTGAACCTGGCCCTGCACATTTTGAACGCCTGGCTGCTCTTCGGCCTGATGCGCATGAGCCGCCGGCTCAAGGGGCTCGCGTTCGCGGGCGGACTCATCTTCCTGATCCATCCGCTGGCCTCGGCGCAGATCGGCTGCGTGTCCAACCGCTCGGTGCTGCTCTCCTCCACCTTCTACCTGGCCGCGCTGCTGTCGTTCGCGGCCGGCCTGAAGGCGGAACGGCGGGGCCGCATGGGGCACTGGCTCAAGGCGGCCCTGATCGCGGGTATGGCCGCGTTGTACGCGGCGGGGCTGTTCACCAAGGAAGCGGCGGCCACCCTGCCGGCGGCGGTCATTTTGTGGGGCCTTGCATTCGGCGGCGGAGGCGCTGGCCGGGGTGAGGCGGGCGCGCGGCGGAGCGGCGCCGGCTTTACCGTCGTGACCGCGGCGGCGTTGCTCGCGCTGTTCGGGGCCTACCTTTGGTATCGCCGGCATTTTTCCGCGGCGGTGCTGTTCCCGGCGGCTCGGCCGTGGGAGGTGTGGCAATACGGCGCGGCGCAGGTACGAGGCTTCTGGACGTACGCCCGGCTGATGTGCTTCCCGGTCAACTTGTCCATCGAACACGAGGCCTGGGTCCCGGCGGCGGCGGGAGAGTTGCTGTCCGCCGGCTTCATCCTATCCCTTGTCGGCCTCGCGGCGCTGGCCGGCGCATTGGTCATCAGCCTGCGGCGCGCTCCGGAGCTGGGGTTCGCCGGGTTGTTTTCCCTGCTCTACCTCTCGCCCACGAGCTCGGTGATACCGCTCACGGCGGTGGTGAACGAGAACCGGCCTTACCTCTCGATGGTCCTGTTCTTATGGCCGCTGCTCCTTCTGCTGGAAGCGGCGGGAAAACGGCGGCCGAAGATTTCCCGGGCGTTATATCTGGCCGTCCTCGTCTGTTTCGCGGCCGGCACCCATCAGCGGGGCGCCGCGTTCGCCGGGGAGGTCCGGGCGTGGCGCGACGCGGTGGAGAAGGCGCCGGGGCTTAGCCAGCCTCACGTCAACCTGGGCACGTCGTACCTGGCATACGGCCGCTCGGATGAGGCCGAGCACAGCCTGATGTGGGCGCTGCGGATTGATCCTTGCTCCGCCCCGGCCCTGACTGATCTCGGCAACATCGGCTACGGCCGGGGCGCATGGCAAGACGCGGAGCAATACTACCAGCGGGCGCTGGACTGCGACCCCGGGAGCGCCCTGGCCATGCTCAACCTGGCCGACCTCCTTATGGAGACGGGGCGGGAGGCGGAAGCGGCGCCTCTTCTTACGCGCGCGCTGGCGTTATATCCGACCCATGCGGAGATTCTCGGCAGGCTGGGCCTCTACTACGTTAAGCATGACGCGGACCGGAGGCGCGGGCTTGAGTTTATCCGGAAGGCGGCAGAATTCGCGCCGGCGGCGGCCGAGTCGGAGAAGTGGCGCCGGCTTTATGAATTAAACGGAGGGTGAGCCGGCGATTTCCCGGCCGGGGCCCGATCAGCGCGGGCCCTTGTTACTTCGGCCATTGATGCTCATCTTTTATCAGGATCGAGATGATGGGAGAGGGCACATCTTCATGGAGCGGGTTCGGACCGGCGGCGTGAATAAAGGGAGGAGAGGCAAGTGAGCATCTTGAGCGGCCTGGACACGCCGGTGTTCGCGGCGGAAGGCGTGCCTGAAAACACCGATGCCGGCGCGTGGCGGGTGCGGGTTGACGGTCTCGCCCAGCAGGAGGCGGAGCTTGGCCTGGCCGACATCAAGGCGCTCCCGAACGTGATCTTGGACGCGCGCCTGACCTCGGTGAGCGGATGGTCGGTCCGGGCCCAGTGGGAGGGGACGCCGTGGACGGAGTTCATGAAGCGCCACCCGGGCCGGCCCGAGGCCACTCACGTGACCTTCGTGAGCGCCGGCGGATACGCGACCACGGCGCCGCTGACGGAGCTCTCCTCCCCGCGGGTGCTTCTGTGCTGGGGCGTCGGCGGCGAGCCGCTGGAGCCGGATTACGGCGGTCCGCTCCGGATGCTGATTCCCAACCTCTGGGGCTACAAGTCCTGCAAGTGGGTGGTCCGGATCACCTATGCAAACAGCCTGGTGCCCGGCTACTGGGAAACGCGGGGCTACACCAACCACGGCCGGATCGAGCCGGGCACGACCATGGACGTCAACACCCGCACCCGCCGGGCCATCAAGGGCGGAGAGGTCACACAATTTTAGACGGCGCTCTCCCTGACCCCGGCCGCTCTTCACTTGAATTGCGCCTCGCCATGCTTACCTTAAAGCTGTAATCCCAACGTCTTACCGCAAAAGGAGACTGCCATGAATGAGCGCAAGGGACTGGTAACCATGGGCGGGAACCCGGTGACCCTGGTGGGCGGCGAGGTTAAGGTGGGGTCCAAGGCCCCGGATTTCACGGCCATTGACAACAGCCTGAAGCCGATGAAGCTCTCCGATGTCAAGGACAAGGTGGTGGTGCTGCTGGCGGTGCCGTCGCTGGACACGCCGGTATGCTCGCTGGAGACGGCTCGTTTCAACCGGGAGGCCGAGAAGCTGGGCCCGGACATCAAGATCCTCACCGTGAGCATGGACCTGCCGTTCGCGCAGAAGCGCTGGTGCGGGGCGGAGGGGGTCACGCGGGTGCGGACGGTGTCGGACCACCGCGACGCGGAGTTCGGGCTGAAGTACGGGGTCCTGATGAAGGAGACGCGGCTCCTGGCCCGGGCGGTGTTCGTGGTGGACAAGAAGGGCGTGGTCCGCTACGCTGAGCTGGTGCCGGAGATCGGCAAGGAGCCGAATTATGATGCGGCGCTCAAGGCGGCGCGGAAATTGATCTGAGCGTCCCCGGCCCGGAAATCTAGAACCAGCTTTCCTGCACCAGGATTCGGTCGCCGGGCTTGAGAGGCTCGTCGGGGCGTTTCCCTCTCTGGACATCCTTGAGCTTAATCCGGAACCGAAATATTTTTCCATCGGGGCCGAGCCGGGTGACATAGGTGCGGTTGGGAGAGGCGAGATCGCTGAACCCTCCGGCCTGGGTGATGGCCTGGAGCGCGGTCATGCCTTCGATGTAATCCACCTGGCGGGGGCTTCTCACGGCCCCGTCAACGAACACGTAATTCAGACGAAGATTTTCAATCAGCTTGGACTGGATCAGGACAAAATCTCCGGGCATGACCTTGACGTCATTTTCGGGCTTGCCCTGGTCGAGGAGCAGCCGGAGGTCCACCTGTATGTTCTCCTGTCCTTTCAGGCTGTTGGGAGGCACCGTGATCGGTTCGGCCTTGTCCGCGGTGTTCCCATGTTCCGGCGCCGCCATTTCCGGGGACGAATCATGTTGTTTGGCTTTTTCCTCTTTGAGCCTTTCCGCTCCGCCGCGGTAAATCAAGGCGAAGTTGCCGCGATTATAGGTGGTGCCGCCGGCCATGGAGATCAATTTGAGCAAGGTGGTGTCATTGGTTTCAAGCACATATGTTCCGGGGCGGTCCACGGCCCCGGTGATCTGAACTTCCTTGGACTTGAAATTATTGATGCGCAGTATGACCACTGGGTTATTGATGTAGCCGTTGGCCAGCAGGGCGGTGATCTTCTCGCGGGCCTGTTTGAGGGTGAGTCCGGCCACCTTGACGTCGCCGAGGAAGAAATAGTTGATGGTCCCGTAAGCGCTCACCTCGCAGAGAAGATGCAGGTTGTCTTCTCCCCAGACCGCGATTTCGAGGATGTCGCGAGGACCGATGATATAGTCTTCAGCGGATAAACCGGCCGGCTCATTGGACCGGCCCGGACCAGCGCCCAGGCCGATGAGCAGCAGGATCCCCAGCACGATTGCCTTTTTCATGGTATCAATTCTTGGTGACGCGGGATGGCTGCCGCTTGATCACCGGCCAAAGAGCAGCGTCGGCACTATTTGCAATCTGACATAGTAGGTGGTCACGACCGCGTCATGGGAATCAGCGGGAACCCCTGACCCCAGGAGTATGGTGCTTCTGTAGACCTGGCTATAATCTCTCGCGTTGTCAATGTTGGAATCGCGGTTCTGATAGGTCCCGCCCAGCTCCAGCATCAGAGTGCCGCGGTTCCGCTTTTTCAAGATGTCCCAGTGGATCATTGCGTTTACATAGGTGGTATTGTCCTGCCTGTCGTCCCTCCATAACCACTCCCTGCCGTTCTTCTCCACATCATAAACCGACTGGCGATATTGGACCAATACCTGGGTCCGCAGGTCCGGGGTTATATTGTAACCGGCATTGACCATATATAAAGTATAGTTGAAGAACAAATTTTGGCCGTAGGTGCTTATGCCCTGCTGGGCCGTGAAATCGAGAGTGTTTTTCGCGGGCGAGGTCAACACCAAGCTCACGCGCCCCACGGGGTCGGACATGTTCTCCAGATCATAGAGCTTGGCCCCGGCCCAGGGAGCCGGCCAGGCCGCGCTCAGCCTCTGCTCCGAGAGGTCGGAGAAATCTCTTTGCGCCCAGCCGCCCAGCACGGTGAGATTGACCCGCGGAGTGAAGATGTAGCGTATCCCCGCCATGCCCTGGAGCAGGGTGTAATCCGCGGACTTGTTGCCGTTGACGGTTCCGAAATTGCTGCTGGCCGCCTGAAGGTCCACGATGCCCTGGGTCTTCCCGGTGAAGCTGTATTCCGAACGGAAGTAGCCTCGATTCTCGAAGCTATCGGCGGGCATCGTCACATCGTTCTCGGGAGTGGCGAAGGTCAGGCTTTGATAGCTGTACTGGAACAAGGTCTTCAGTTTGGTGGAAAACTGGGTCTTAACGCCCACCGTGGCGATATTATTGAGGTAGAGCGACCAATATCCCAGGGCGTCAGTGCCTTCCCCGAACACCTCTTGCAAATCGCGGGTCTGACGGGCGGTGTCGGTGATACTCAGGGTGAACTTGGGGTCCACATAATTATAGCCGACGGTGGCTCGAAGGGCGATGAAATTGTAATCCCTGGCTTGATCCTTGGCGTCCTCCACCCAGCCGGTGATGCTGACGAACTGCTCATAGCCGGCCTCGCCGTTGACCGAGAAGCTGTTCCGGCCCGAGCGGTAGGCCAAGGTCAGGCCGACCAGATAGTCAATGTAGCTGGCCGTGACCAGATCTTCATTGTCATTCGCGGCCGTCGTCTTCAGCTCTTCAGGGTCGTTAGCATACAAGTTGTCGTTGTAATTGTACTTGATGCTGATGTCCGGCGTGGCTTCCAGGGTCGCGGCGTTGAGTTGTCCGCCGCTGATCAGCACCATGGCGACAAGAACAGTGCCCGTCATGATTTTGGCGTATCTGCCTAGACTGGCCGCTTGCTCTTTTTTATAATTCTTCACCACTCCCCCTCCATCTCCCAGTGTTGATGATGAGTTGCAATCGAGACGCCCTTCTTGCCTCAATTTCCCCCAAACCTTTTCATTCCCCTAAAGGCCGCCGGGCGGAAAAAACAATAACCAGCGACTGTATCAGTCATCATATCTCATCTTAAATTGAAAGCAAAGTTAAGGACGCGCGAGCCGACAACGGCTCCTCGGACCTTGGTGAAAAAAGCTCATTCCCCCTTGCCAAACGCAATCCTTAAGCCGGCTCGAAGCAGACGCTCGCCGCTTCAGGAACAAATCCCGGCATGGTCCGCCGCTCCGGCCGCCGCCGGCGTTCTTTTCATCCCCGTGAGGGATGCCTTCTCTTCCGCCTGTTCGTTTCCCGGCCGTCGGAGAATCCGTCTCTGGCGCGGGAATCCGCGATACCTTCATCCGGCCCGGCAAGGGCTGGAGTGTTTGTGCGATAATACCTGGGTGGGCTCGGTTTGTCAAGCCGCCCCAAGCCCTTGAAGGATACCGGTCTTTTTGAAAATTTCATGCCCTTAATATCAGAGCCGGAAAGCTTTGTCAAGCTATTTTTTCTAAAGTGAAAACAAGGGGCCGGGGCACGGGATGCGGGGGCCGGCGCGGAGGCAAGCCCCCCTTGTTGACATCCTTCCCGCGATTTTGTACAAGACATTCGGGAAGGAGGCCGATCATGGACCATGATGCTATCAGCGCGGGGCTGAAAAAGGTTTTCGAGGATGACCGCTACGCCCAAAAGCTCGGGATCGAGCTGATGGAGGCAGCGCCGGGTTATGCCCGGGCCAGGATGCTCTGCGACGACACGCTGTTGAACTTCAACGGCTTCATCCACGGCGGGGCCATCTTCAGCCTGCTCGACTACGCTTTTTCCGTGGCCTGCAATGCGCACAACGAATCGGCGGTGGCCATCGCCATGAGCATCCAGTTCATCAGCGCGGCCCCGCCGGGCGGCCGGATCGTGGCGGAGGCCCGGGAGGTGGACAAGTCGAGGAAGCTCGGGCTCTACGAGATGACGGTGCGGGACGAGGCCGGCAAGCTCATCTGCAAGTGCGACGGCAGGGTCTACCGCATCGGCAAGCCCATCGTGGGCCCGGCGCAGGGACAATGACGGCCTCCCCGGGACGGCCCGGGGAGCAGCCGGCCCGGGCCCGTTCAAATATTGAGCCCGATCGAAAGCAGCCAGCCGTTATGGCTGAAGCTCGACTCGAAAATCTGGCCGCTGTCGTCCTCTCCCTTGAGCCGGGTGTCAATCGTCCGGTAGCCCAGGCCCGCGTGCAGCATCTTGTAATCGTAGGCCAGGCCCGCGTTAACGTCGGTGTAGCTGGCCTGGAACCCCGCAAAATTGGACCCGATGCCGGAGATGCCGCCGTACAGGGAGATCCCGTAGCCGAGCACCAACTGGCCGTCGAGCCCGATAACGGGGATCAAAATCGGGATGCTGGCGCTGTCGCTTTTCTTGATTTGGGTAGTTTCCTCCTTGCCCTCATAAGAAAATTTCCATGAATAGTATTGCCCGCCCCATTGCAGGCCGAGCCGGCCGTGCTCGTTCAGGAGCGGGTTCCACTGGTGCATCAGGGTCACCCGGCTGAACTCGAAGCTGGTGTCGAGGTCCGAGGCCACGTCAAAGGTGAGCCCGCCGATGTCAACCTTCTCGGGGAGCCGTAAGCTGCCCTCGTACCGGACCGCGAAATAGCTCGCCAGGATCCGGTGATGTTTCCCCAATCTGACCCAGGCCGCGACCTCCGGAACGCCTTGAGGGTTCTCGATCCCCAGCTCGTCCGCGAGATTGAGCCGGTCGCCCTTGCCGCCGAACACGTCCTGGTCCCCCACCTCGATCTCGCCGCCATAGCTCGCGGTCCAGTAATTAAGCTTGATCGAAAAACGGTCATAACGGGCCGCATCGTCCTTCGCCTGGCCTTTGGCCGCCTGCGCCAGCCCCGCCGCCGGCAAAAGGGCAATGCCCAAGATCAACACCATAAACGCATACCGCGCCCTCTTCATTGCATGCCTCCCTGTTAGTGTTCTTCGCGATAAAAGCTTGGGCCTATTGTAGTAAATGGCCGATCCATGTCAAATTCCGGCGGCAGCCGGGGCCCCCGGCGGGCCGCGGGCTTTTGACAAGGGCCGGGCCGCGTTGTAGATTGAATCGGAATTTTTCGCGGACTTCATATCGAACGGAGCCGCGGGGAGGAGAGCTGAATGAAATTCAGAATGCAGGCATTATTGGGCGCGGCCGTGGCCGTCACGGCCCTATCCGGGCTGGGCTGCGTCAAGGTGGTCTCCAGGGCGCTGGCCATCCCGCCGGGCGAGCCGGGGCCGGTGCGGATCGAGATGAACGTGATGGTCCCGATGCGCGACGGGATCAAGCTGGCCGTGGACGTGTACCGGCCGGACCGGGACGGCCGGTTCCCCGCCATCCTCTCCCGCATCCCCTACGGCACCGACGAGAAGATGTACGACTACATCGGAAAATACTTCGCCAGAAACGGCTACGTGCTGCTGGCCCAGGACACCCGCGGCATCGAGAACTCGGAAGGAACCTGGTACCCGCTCATCTACGAGATTGACGACGGCCGCGACACCACCAACTGGATCAAAGAGCAGCCCTGGTACGACGGCAAGCTCGGCATGATCGGCGCGTCATACTTCGGCTACACCCAGTGGGAAACCGCCCTCGACAACCCCGACGTCACCTGCATGGTCCCGCTCTTCACCTCCCCCAACATGTTCAAGATGGTAGTGAACGGCGGCGCCCTCGAATACCTCATGGTGGACGGATGGCTCGAACAGATGCGCGCCCAGATCGAGGACCGCAAATGGGACCCCGACCTCTCCGGAGGCTACTTCAACGCCCCCATGCGGGAGGCCGGCCGCATTGACCTGGAGGCCATCAAGAAACATCCCAAGGACTACGACCCCATGGCCTTGATGCAGTATCCCGGAGACCTCATGGGCCAGGCCGCCGGTGACTTCACTCCCTATTATACGACCGTGAGCGCGCCCGCTCTGCTCATCTCCGGATGGTTCGACCAGTTCGAGCAGCCCCAGCTCGACGACTTCGTGGCCATCCGCGCCGAAGGCAAGGGCGACGCCAGGAAGTCCCGCCTCATCGTCGGCCCCTGGACCCACGGCCTGCCCAGCTCCAAGATGGAGGACCACAAGCTCGACGGCGTGAAGCTGTTTCTCCACGAGTCCCTAAAATGGTACGACTACTGGCTCAAGGGCATGGACAACGGAGTGGTCAACGAGGCGCCCGTCAAGATCTTCATCATGGGCGAGAACGTCTGGCGCGACGAGCAGGAATGGCCGCTGGCCCGCACCCAGTACACCGATTACTTCATCCACTCGGACGGGACCGCCGCCAAGTTCCCCGGCGGAGGCGCCCTGTCCCTCCAGGCCCCCGCCGCGGATGAGCCGTTGGACACCTACGACTATGATCCCCAAAACCCCATGCCCACCAAGGGCGGCACCTTCCAGCCCTTCCCCGGCATCGAAGCCGGCAGCTTCGACCAGACCGAGTTCCTCTCCCGGCCCGACGTGCTCTTCTACGTAACCGAGCCGCTTCAGCAGGGCGTCGAGGTCACCGGACGCATCACGGTCACTTTATATGCATCGAGCTCGGCCAAGGACACCGACTTCACCGCCATGCTGCTCGACGTCCATCCCGACGGAAAACGCATGTACATCCAGGACGGCGCCATCCGCGCCCGCTACCGCGACGGCTATGAAAAGGGCGTCCCGCTGGTCCCCGGCCAGGTCTATGAGCTCAAGCTCGATCTGTGGTCCACCTCGAACTACTTCCTGCCCGGCCACCGCATCGCCCTCGAAATCACCTCTTCCAATTTCCCCCAGTACGACCGCAACACCAACGGCGGCGGCGAGGGCGGCCCTGACAATATCATGGTGGCGCGCCAGAACATCCATCACAGCGCCCAGTACCCCACCCGTATCACCCTGCCGGTGATCCCAAGATAGAAGCCAGAAGTAAGAAGCCGGAATTTAAGAAACCAGAAGTAAGGAAGTCCCTGCTTCTGGCTTCTTGCTTCTTGATTCTTGCTTCTGACTTCTATTTCCTGCCCGGCCCCTTTTCCCCGGTGTCGGCCTTTTTCTTCAGCACCTGCAGCTCCTTCATGAACAGCTCCTGGGTGATCTCGCCGAGCTCTTTTCTCATCATCAGGTTCAAGAGCTCGTCGAACTGGTACTCGCGCTGCTTGATCTCGTTTTCCAGGCCGGCCAATTGCCCGAGCCGCCTCTTCACTTCCCTGGTGTCCAGGAACTCGTCGCCCAGGTCCATCAGCCGCTTGATCTCCTCTTCCTTGTCCAACGCGCCCGGCGACTCGTCGGGGGCGACGGCCACCTGCTTCATCTCGCCGGCAGCCACCGGCGCGTCCTGGTCGTCGGGGGCCGGCGGAGTCGGAGGCTCGGGCAAGGGCGGGGGCGGCTCCGCTTCCATCCGCGGCGAGAGCGGTTCGGGTGGAGCGGCCGGTTCCGGCACGGGGGTTGGCGCGCCCAACGGCTCAAGGTCCAGCTCGGGCAGGCTGCCCAGGTCCGGGATGGAAGGCGAGTCCAGGTTTTCGAGGATGCTTATCTCCATCCCCGGCAGGGGCGCCTCCGACTCCGCCGCTTCGGACATGGCCCCCGGCTGGAAAATTCTCATCAGGTCGTCCGACTCATCGTCGGCCAAATCTTCCGGCGCGGGAGTCGAGAGCGGAGCCTCGAGCCCGGCGCCCCCTATGCTCTCGGAGTCCGGAGCCGCCGGTTCCGGAAGGTCCGGAGGCGGGCCTTCAAAAGGCAGGAACACGATGCCATGGTCCACCGCTCCCTGGGCGGGCGCCGGCGGCGGCATTGGCAGATGGTCGGACCGGTCAATGCCATACTCCAGCTCCTGGTCGCTCTCCGGAGCGGCGGCCTCGAAAAAATCATCCTCCGGTTTTTCGTCTTCGTGGGACGGCGCCGCTGATTTGCCCGGCGGAGGCGGTGCCACGAGGGGCGGCAGGGCCTCTTCCCTTTCCGGTTCCAGATCGGGCAGGGGCGGGAGCTCGGGTATCGGCGGCTCCGAGGGGGAAGGCTCGGGCTGGGCCGCGGTCCCCCAGATGTCATCCGGGGGCAGCTCGGCCCCAGAGCCCCACACGTCGTCGGCCGGCGGCGAGGGCGGCCGGGAAGGAGGCTCAAGATCGCGGCCCCACGCGTCGTCTTGCTGAGCGGCGGTCTTGATGCTGATCTTAGGTTCCTCATCGGGCGCGGCCGGTCCCGGCCCTCCCCAGATGTCGTCGGCGCTTTCCGCCGGACCTTCCGGCTGCTCGGAGAGGAGCGGCGGAAGGTCGAGCAGCGGATGGTCCTTTACAGGAGACGTGGGGCCGATGTCCTCGAACGGCGGCGCCTCCCCGGATGGAGCGGCCGGGGCCAGGAAGTCGTCGGACCAGGCCGGCGGCGCAAAGGAGTCTATCGCGGGCGGGCCCTCCAGCGGGGGAGGTTCCAGGCTCTCCCAAGGCGGGGCCACTGGTTCCTCGTGCTGCAACGGGGCCAGGAATTCATGGGCGTCCGCCAATTCCAGTTTTTCTCCGTCATCCGGGGGCGGGGCCTCGTAGGATTGCGGCTGGATAAACTCATGCGCTTCCGCGAGCAGCATCTCACCAGGCTCTTCATCGGGAAGCTCGATGGGCTCGATCTCGTCAGGCTCCTCGGCCGGGGGTTGCGCCGGGGCCTCCGCCGCGGGTTCGAAGTCGGGGACCGCCGGCGGCGCCGCGGGAACGCCGCCGATGGTGTCGCCGCCGATGGAGGGCGCGACGAAAAATGCCGGCGGCTGGGGCTCTTCGTGGAGGGGCGGCGCTTCAATCACGGGCGGTTCCGGGGCCGGCGGCGCCGCGGGCCGCGGCGGGGGCGGCTCGTCAAGGGGCGGCGCGATCAGCGGGGCCTGTTCCCGCTCATGCGCTGTTGCGGTTTGCGCGGTTGGGGCCGGCCCTTTCAGTAACAGGGGCGAGGCCTCGACCGTGTCCTTCCCGGCATCGGCGCCTCCGCGCTCTTCTCCGGACCTGAGCAGTTCGGCGCTCCGATCCGGCTGGATCAGGAACAGGGAATCGTCCTCGGCCGGGCGCCCGGCGGGCCTGGCTTCCCGCTCCGGCGGTCGCGGGGCGGGAGCGCCGGGGCGGGGCGGGGGCGCTGGTTTGCGCGGCTCCGGGGGCGGGGCCTTGGGCTGGGGCTTCATGGCCTTGATCATGGTGACCTCGCCCTGCACCACCTGGATGTTTTCCGCGGACTGCAGGTCTATGCCCTCGTCGGAGGGAGGGGGAGCAGGGGCTGGAGCCCGCTGGGGCGGCCGGGCCGGGGTCCTTTGGGCGGCCTGCTTCAGATCAACGGGTTTTGAGGTCTTTTCATACTGGAACTCGCGGGCCATCTCCGGGGTGAAGTCGCCATAGTGTTGGAGGACCTTGGAGATGGCGGAGTCGGTGGCGAGGACCGGCTCGACCTTGGCCCCGGTCAGGAACTGGACCTCGTCAATGGCGCGGAGGTCGGACGGGTCGCTCATGGCGAGGACGATGGTTTTTTTATTGCCGGAGCCGGTGACCACCACCGGCACGACCTCGTACTTTTTGGCGACGTGCTCGGGGACCATCTCGAAGGTCTGGGGCGAGATCCTGGACCGGATCAGGTTCACGGCCTTCATCTTGAAGCGCTCGGCCAGGAACTTGAGCATGACCTCTTCGTCCATGAAGCCCTGGTCAACCAGCGCCTTGCCGAGCTTGCCGCCCCACCGCTTCTGGTGGCCCAGGGCGGAGCGGAGCTGGATCTCGTCTATCAGCCCCGCCTGCATCAGGAGCTCGCCCAGTTTGTGCGTTGCTTTCTCCATATCGGCCTCCCCGCTCCGTGCTGCCAACATCAAAGATGCATATATTTCCTTGAGCCTTCTCTTTTAAACCACGGATGAACACAGATTAACACAGATGATTGCGGAATAGATTTAATTAATCCGTGTTCATCTGTGGTTCCTTTCTTTATGGCCGTGATCAATGGCCGCGAGGGGTCAGATGATCTCCACTTCAAACTGCTCCTGGTGGAAGGAGTTGTTCACCGTGATCTCGATCTGGACGTTGAACTCGCGCTCCAGCTCCTCGACCCCCTCGCGCTCCTCGTCGAACAACAGGTCCGCGACCTCGGGGTTGACGAAGAGGTTCACGCGCTTGCCGCCGAGGCTGGGGCCATCCTTGCGGATCTCGCGGAAAATCTCGTAGCACACGGTGGTGCGCGATTTCAGGTATCCCTTGCCCTCGCAGTAGGGGCAGGGCTCGCACAGGGCCTGGTAGAGGTTTTCGCGCGCCCGCTTCCGGGTCATCTCCACGAGGCCCAGCTCCGACATCTTGAGGATGGTGGTCTTGGTCTTGTCCTTCCTAAGCTCATCCTCCAGCGTCTGGTACACCCGCTCCCGGTTCTGCGGATTGGCCATGTCAATAAAGTCTATGATGATCAGGCCGCCGATGTTGCGGAGCCGGAGCTGGTACACCAGTTCCTTGAGCGCCTCCAGGTTGGTCTTCAAGATCGTGTCCTCGAAATTGCGCCGGCCCACGTAGCGGCCCGTGTTCACGTCCACCACCGTGAGCGCCTCCGTCTGGTCCATCACGATGTAGCCGCCGCTCTTCAGCCACACCCGGCGCTCCAGTGCGCGGGCGATCTCCATCTCGACGCCGGCGCTCTCGAACAGCGGGCGCTCGCCCTGGTAAAGCTCCACCGCGTCGGACCGGCCGCCCAGGAACTGCTCCATGAACGACTTGATCTCCTGAAGCTGCTCCGGCGAGTCCACCACCACCCGGCTCACGTTCTCGCTGAACAGGTCCCGGATCACTTTGAGGTCCAGCGACAGCTCGCGGTGGATGATGGACGGAGAGCTGGCCCGCTGGCTGCGCTGCTGGATCTCTCCCCACACCTTGAGCAGGTAGTCCATGTCCGACTTCAGGTCCTGCTCCGGATGGTCCTCGGAGGCCGTGCGAACGATAAAGCCGCCCGCTCCCTCCGGCCGGATCTGATCCATGATCTTGCGGAGCTGCGCCCGCTTCTTGTCGTTCTCGATGCGCCGGCTCACCCCGATGTGGTTGAAGGTCGGCATATAGACCAGGTAGCGGCCGGGCAGCGTGATGTGCGTGGTGATCTGCGCGCCCTTGGTGCCCAGCGGCTCCTTGGTCGCCTGCACCACCACGTCCTGGCCGTCGCGCAGCAGGCTCTCGATGCCGGGACTGTCCGGCTTCTGGCGGTAGCGCTCCTGGCGCTCGCCCGCGGCCGGCGCCTCGTCGGCCTCTCCGCCCATGCCCGCCCGCCACTGCGGCAGCACCTCGGTCACGTAAAGGAACGCCGCGCGCTCCAGCCCGACGTCCACGAACGCCGCCTGCATGCCCGGCAGCACCCGCACCACCCGGCCCTTGTAGATGTTGCCCGCGATCCCGCGGTCGCGGTGACGCTCGATGGAGATCTCGGTCAGAACGTTGTTCTCCACCAGCGCCACCCGCGATTCCTGCAGGCTCACGTTGATCAGTATCTCCGTGCTCATCTTTGCCCGCCCGCGCCGCGCTTCTCGCGCCGGACCCGCTCGCCCCGGCCCGCGAACCGCACCGGCCGGGCCTCCTTGAAGCGCGCGCCGGTCCGCACGATCGTGAGGCCCTTCACCTCGTCATCCGCCATCCCGAAAACCGAGGCCACCACCTCCTGCGGCTTCACGCCCGGACCCGCCGGCACCAGCACTCCAATGCGCAGCTCGCCCTCATCCCCGATCTCAAGGTACTTGACCCGCGAGCGCAAGTCCACCTCCCGGTCCCCCTTCTCCCGCTTCTGCGTGATCACCATCGTCTCCTTCTCCAGGAACCGGCGGATGGCCTCCGCATCGAAAGCGGGCGCGCCGGCCGGACGCTTCACCACGTAATCGAACGCGGTGATGATGGCCGACACCGGCGCCGCCTTCATCGGGACCTCGTACAGCTCCAGAATCGCGATGCCGGGAGGCACGGCCCCCGAGAGCGCCGCCGCGGCATCCTCCGGCGGGACCCGCCTCACCAGTTCCAGGTCCACGAACTCCGCCTCGCTCGCCACCCCCACCGGAGGCGACGGCCCGAACATGATCCGCGGCTGCGGATGGAACCCCTGGCTGTAGCGGACCGGCAATTTCGCCCTTCGCACCGCCCGCGAGAACAGACGCGTGACCTCGAGCTGGCTCATGAACCTCATCCGCCCCCGCCGCGCGTACCTCACCCGGTAGCGGAAGAAAACGTCCGGCTCCTTGCCGCGCTCCACCGCGGGGCCGGCCGGGGCGCTCTCCTCGATGCGCTCCGCCTCCCGGTGCTTGATGGTCTCATCGCACACGCCGCACGGATGGATGCACCCGGCCTCCCGGCAGTCCGGCGTGAGCTCCTCCCGATAGGCCCGCTCCCGCTCCTCCCACAGCCACTCCCGCGTCACGCCCGGGTCAAGGTGGTCCCACGGGAAAACCTCGTCCTTCTCCCGCGCCCGCGCGTCATAAAAAGCCGGGTCCACGCCCGCGTCCGCGAACGCCTTTTGCCAGCCCTCGTAATCAAAGCGCTCGGACCAGCCGTCAAAGCGCTGTCCCCGGCGGAAGGCCGCGAGGATGGCCGGGGCCACTCGCCGGTCGCCGCGGCTCATCACTCCCTCCAGCTCCGTGACCCGCGCGTCCTGCCACTTGACCTTTCTGCCCCGCCCGGCAAACCCGGCCTTCACCCGCTCCTGCGCCTCGCGCAGCCTCTCCGCGCCGATCTGCGGCTCCCACTGGAAGGGAGTGTGCGGCTTGGGCACGAAGCCCGACAGGCTCACCGTCACCTGCGGCCTGCCCTGCGCGCCCCGGATCCTCGCCACCTTGTCCACCAGCGCTAAGATGCCCTCGATGTCCGCGTCCGTTTCCGTGGGCAGACCGATCATGAAGTAAAGCTTGAGCGTGCGCCAGCCGTGGCCGAACACCCGCCGGGCCGTCTCGATCAGCTCGTCCTCCGTGTACTCCTTGTTGATCACGCGCCGGAGCCGCTCGGTCCCGGCCTCCGGCGCCAGCGTGAACCCGGTCTTGCGCACCGACTCGATGGCGGTAAGCATCGCGTCCGACAGGCCCTGCACCCGAAGGCTCGGCAGGCTCACCGATACCCGCGAGCCGTAATGCTCCCGGATCAGCGCGGTGAGCAGCTCCGAGATGCCCGAGTAATCCCCCGCCGACAGCGCGAGCAGCGAGCACTCCTCGTACCCGGTGGCCCCGAGGCTTATGCGCGCGAGCTCGATCACGCGCCTGGACGAGCGCTCCCGCACCGGACGGTTAATGATCCCCGCGTGGCAGAAGCGGCAGCCCCGCGCGCAGCCCCGCGCGATCTCGATGAGCGCACGGTCGTGCACCGGCTCCAGGAGCGGCACCAGCGGACGCTCCGGGAAATAGGCGGTCTCCAGGTCGGCGACGATCCGCCGCCTCACCCTGTCATAACCCTTTTTCAGGGCTCTTACGCTTCGGATCCGGCCGGTCTCATCATACTCCGGCTCGAAGAAGCTCGGCACGTAAACGCCCTCGATCCGCGCCAGCCGATCAAGCAGGTCGTCCTTGCCCGCGCCCGAGTCCTTCCACTCGGCCACGGCGCGGCAGATCTCGATGACCGCTTCCTCCCCGTCCCCGAACAAAAAGGCGTCGAAGAACGGCGCGACCGGCTCCGGGTTCGAGGCGCACGGCCCGCCGCCGATGATGAGCGGCCAGCGGCCAGCACCGCGCTCCGACGCCAAGAGCGGGATGCCGGCCAGGTCGAGCATGTTGAGCACGTTGGTGTAACACAGCTCATAGGTGAGCGAGAACCCGAGCACGTCGAAGTCTTTGAGCGGAGCGCCGGACTCGTGGCCGGGGAGCAAAATCTTGCGCTCGCGGAGCAGGGCTTCGAGGTCCGCCCACGGCGCGTAGGCCCGGTCGCAGGCGATCCCGTCCTGCTCGTTGAGCAGATGGTACAGGATGCGCACCCCCAGGTGGCTCATCCCCACCTCGTAAGTGTCCGGAAAAGCCAGCGCCACCTTGACCCGCGCTTGGGCCAGGTCCTTCTGATACGCGAACATCTCCAGCGGCAGATAACGCCCCGGCGAGGTCACCAGGTCTAATATGTCCTCGAATGAGCTCATCCTATCTATTTTAACGGAAGCCTCTGCTTTTGTCATCCGGGGCATTAGAGGGGCATTTAAAAACCGCAGAGACTTAAGAGAACGCAGAGAAATTATTTTATTTGAAAACAGTGCTGTCCAAAATAAACGGACCGGAGAACCGCCAAGTCGCCAAGTGCCGCAAGGAAT
>Ga0307379_10000672_pt1 | contig 56378 bp, 56 predicted proteins | sample UN2MG_FD_202237 | JGI IMG/M metagenome (GOLD analysis project Ga0307379, IMG submission 202237) | Soil microbial communities from Risofladan, Vaasa, Finland - UN-2 | ecosystem: Environmental > Terrestrial > Soil > Coastal area > Acid sulfate soil | place: Finland: Risofladan, Vaasa | collected... | reverse complement strand
TTATAACTTCGAACAAGAAAGGGAAGATCGAGAACCCGAATTGAAGGGAGGACCTCACCCAAACCCACACCGGTAAAAGCAGCGGAATGGACTTGTCCCAGTCTCATCTTGCGTAGAACATCCTTTTCATCACCTGAAACACCCCCAGGAAAGATCTTAAATTTTAAATTTCCCTTTGTGGCCTCCTGAACACTCTTATCTAACTCTCTCATCACCTTCATCCATGTAGATCCCTCAGGGGCTAGTGTGGAGAATTTGATTTCATACTGCGATGCATGGAGGGTATCATTAGCCATAAGAAATAAAGCGAGTAATACAATCTTTATAAAGAGTTTCATTTGAATACAATCTCCTAAAAATATTGAGCCATATCCCTTAGAGACCCCTTTGCCTTTCTCTTTGCTACTTGATTAGATAATCTCTGTTCAGGTAATATATCGGGTGAGGTCTCCAATACTTTATCGATTAATCTCTTAAATAGTTCTTCGTCTTGCACCTGAACCGCATAGAATCTGGCATATAGAAAATAGCTTATTAAAAATTTTCCTTTACTCAAAGAAACAGCCCTTTCAAAATGATGCTTTGCCTTTTCAGGGTCTCCACCAAGCATCCTTGGTCTGCTTGAGTAGTAGGTTGCCAATAAAAGATGCGGACTCCCATAATAATACTCTTCATTTAACACTAAGATCCTCTCCATTAAGAGCTTTACTTTTGGAATACCTACCAATGCCTGAGGAGAATCCCTGTTCAGATTGATCCATCCCCCCCAGCAATAGGTTGTCCAAAAAAGGGAGGATATATCCTCCTTATCAAAATCCTTCAAAGAGCTTTTAAATTCTTCAATGTCTCCCTTAAGCGCCTTTTTGAAACCTCCCTTCTTTTTTAATACCCTCAACCCGTAATCCGCCCCTCTTTTATAAAGCATTTCTGCCCTTTTAGAATCATCGTCTTCAACGAACAAAAAAGCATAACCGCCAAAAGCTTGTGCAGCCCAGATTAGAAGCCTTTCATTTGAAGGATCGGCCTTAATCAATCCTTCTAGAAGCTTTAGGTTTGAGGCACCTGCTATCTTAGCTAATTCTGGATCCTCTTCTTCATTAAAAGAGATAAGATTAAAATCGATAAGGGAAGCCGCTGCATTTATTGCTAATCTTTGAGGAGTACATCCATAGATACTAAGGAAGAATCCGAATATAATGATCATCATTCTCTTTAACATCATTCTTTTCACCGCTTAAGCCATTATAAAATTACACAATTATTATTATCAAAGCCCTCTTTGTCAAGCATAAGTTTATCTTGCTTTATTAACATAAGATTTTAAAGAGTAATGAAAATTGACCAGAAAGGAGAAGTTATTCTTGGTTAGAACTAGAGCTTCCCCATTTAAAACCCCAAGGAAGATAAAAGAGATGAAGAGATTTTCTATCGGCATTATTTCTAAACTTGATCAATCCCTTTAACAAAGATAGATCAAGATTATTATCTAAGCCATTTTTATAATAATCAAAGATATAAGCAAGCTCAAAACGAGAATTTTGATTTGATTTTTCTCTGCTCATTAACTTCCATAAAAGATCCCATGATGAAGACCCATCAACATCCTTCTCATATCTGTAAAGAGTCAAAAAAGGATAGTTTCTCTCAATCCCTTCATCTCGAATAGGAAAGAGATAGGGAAGAGAAAACTTGATTGAACTATCTTCTTTTCTTTTATAATTGAATAAAGGCCAGAAATGAACCTCTCTTTTGCTCTTATTCTTTTCCTGCCAGACCTTCTGTTGATCTTTATTAATAAAGAGAAATCTCTTTGTTGTCCTTTTATAATCTGCCCCATCCTCTTCCTGAGACCAGTATAGGGGTGCAAGAAAAAATGATTTTTTGTAATCCTTCCTCTCTTTATATCCATAGATAGGAAAAATCCGGAAGCCCTTTCTATCATCCCCCTTTGTCTTTGAAAAAATAGGAAAGAAGCTATGATTCTCATATCTTTTCTCTCTATCCACAGTATGGGAAAAGAACGGCCAGAGTATGGTTGTTGAAGTTCGATCTTTGGATTTCATAGAACTGTAAAAAGGAAAAAATATCCTTGTCTTTGTTGGACTTTCAGTATTTAAACCTGTATCCTCTGAAAAAAAGAAGGGCCAGAGATAAAAATTCTTTCTATAGATACCCTCTTTTTCTCTATACCCAAAAAAAGGCCATAACTGCAGACCTTTTTGGTTTTCTCCCTTTTCATGCTCAAATATAAACCACAAGATATTGGTCTTTTTTACATCCCCCTTTGTTGATCTCGAATAGAGCGGCCATAAAAAAAAGTGGGCGTCATCCTTGCCGAACCTATCCTTTAAGTTACCAGCAAGGGGGAAAACCCCTCCATAATTCTCTCCTTTTTCTGTCTTTCCCCCGTAAAGAAGTAAAAAATTAAATCTTTCGTCCTCTCTCTTTTTCGATGAAATTAAAGGAGTAATCCTAAAGTCTTTTTCCCCATCCCTTACTTTATTTTTTCCAAGAGGATATAAGAACTCTGTATCTTCTTTTTCCGCAGCTTTATCTTTAATTTTATAGAAAAATGGGCTAAGACCAACCTCTCTCTTATCAGGGTTATCTTTATAGGTAAAAAAAGGGCCCAAGAGATTTATTTCTTTAGCATTCTTTTTTTTATCCTTGTCATAATATATAAAAGGCCAGAGGTTAATGATTTTTCTTTCATCTTTTTCCTCTAAATATATTTGCGGATTATCCTGCTCTTCACTGGTGGGGTTACCATATAACTTAGGGGGTAAGGTTAAAAAAGAGAGAATAAAAATAAGGGATAAGTAACGATATCTTGATATAAAAGTTGTAAAATTTCTTATGATCACGACTCCTGTTAGGTTTTTTTATTAAAAGAGAAAACCGAGCATAACACCCAGAACCGATACAGGTGCTTGTTCTTCCATTCCCTCAGCGGTTCTATTCAGCTTTTTTAGGGCATTTCTTGCTTCGACATACAGGGAATCATCCGTATAGAGCTTCCCGATAGTCCCTTCTCCTTTGATGATCTTCTTTGTAATCGTGTTTAAATTTTCAATGGCATCTTTGGTCTCATTATAAAGGGTTTCATCATTGATCAACTTTGCCAAACTCCCCTCTCCCTTGCCTACCTTCTGGGAAATCTCATAAAAATTATCCAATGACTCCTTTAATTTAGGAACACTCTCTCTTAAATTATCCAATGTCTTTTTAGCCTCATTGTAGAGCGTATCGTCATTAACCAATTTCCCAAGGGTTCCCTCTCCACTCTCTATTTTCTTGGCAATACGATCTAAACGTGGAACCGTATTTTCGCCTAAGAACCTAAAGTCCTCTGACATCTTATCAAAATTATCTACGATTCTATTTAACTTCTCCTTATCAGAAAAAACAGTTTCATTAAGACTCTTAACCGCGGAATTCAAATTTTTAAAAAGCCCTTTAAAATCCTCTTTTCCTTCTTCAGAGGCAAATATCTCCTTTAGAGGTTTGATAACTGACCTTATGTCTTCAGCCATTCCATCAAACTTTTCCATCAATCCATCTAAATCAGCACCTCCTTCGCCAACCTTTATTATACTTCCAGGCTTCAGCACAGGCTTATCAGGAGAACCAGGACTGACCTCCACATACTTTTCACCCAAAAAGCTCTCTGACTTGATATACGCAATAGCGTCTTCTCTCAAAATGACTTTCTTATCAAACCGCAATGCTACCCTTGCTTTGCCCTTGTCCAGGGTAATGCTTTCTACCTTGCCCACCTCCACACCTGAAACCCTAACAATCGACTTTCTATCCAATCCTGCAACATTATTAAAATAGGCAATGATGACATCTCCTTTTTCCTTAAAAAGACTGAGCTCTCCAACCGTTATTGTCATATATAAGAGAATCAAAAAGGCTAAAAGTCCAAACAGTCCTACTTTAGCCTCTGAGGTTAACAGTCTCATTCTCATTCCTCCCTATGATTTAAGATTATACGCCCTCATTATTACTTTACAGATATGGGTCCTTCAGAACTCCCTGTTACAAATTGTTTGACCACAGGATTATCAGAAGCTTTTATCTCATCTGGTGTTCCCGTGGTGATGATTTTGCCTTCATGAAGCATGGCAATCCTATCAGCAATCTTATAGGCACTTGTTATATCATGGGTGATTGTGATAGAGGTAATATTTAGCCTTTGCTTCATTTCAATGTTCAAAACATTAATCGAGTCGGTCAAAATAGGGTCAAGTTCAGCCGTCGGCTCATCATACAATAAAATCTCTGGTTCCATGGCAATAGCCCTGGCAAGCCCTACTCTCTTTTTCATTCCTCCGCTTAACTCTGATGGAAAGAGACCTTCAATATCCTCTAACCCCACCATCTCTAATTTTTCCTTTACCTTAATCCTTATTTCCCTTTCAGAGAAATCTGTATGCTCTCTTAGGGGAAAACCAACATTTTCTCCTATGGTTAAAGAATCAAAGAGGGCAGCCCCTTGAAAGAGCATGCCAAACTTTTTTCTGAATTCATTTAACTCCTTCCCGTTTAACGAGGATACTTCAACATTGTCCACGATAATCTTTCCCTTATCAGGTTTCAATAATCCAATAATATGCTTAAGAAGGACACTTTTCCCCGATCCGCTCATTCCGATAATTACCATGCTTTCCCCTTTATGAATTTCGAGGTCAATCCCCCGTAAAACATGATTGCTATCAAAGGACTTATGAAGGTCTATTATCTTAATCATAGATAAGTTATCCTTAAGTATCAAAATAATAATGCCGTTAGGATATAATCGAATATCAGGATCAACATAGAAGATATAACCACCGCCTTTGTCGTTGCCCTACCAACACCCTCTGCTCCTCCCTTAGTATAGAAGCCTTGATAACAGGCTATTAAAGCAATAATCATTCCAAAGACACATGCCTTTAAGAGACCTGAATAGATATCATTGAACTCCAGATACTGCTCGGTTCTTCTAATATACGAGATTGGATTCGCCCCTAGGATATTAACAGAGACAAAGTAACCTCCTAATATGCCTGTAATATCACATATAATAGTCAGAAGAGGAAGCATGATGAGCCCTGCAATGAACCTTGGAACAATCAAATATTTAACAGGGTCTGTGGCCAAGGTATAAAGGGCATCAATCTGCTCTGTTACCTTCATCGTGCCCAGCTCTGCAGCCATAGCAGAACCAGCCCTTCCGGCCACTATCAAACCTGTTAGAACAGGGCCTAATTCCCTAGTCATTGATAATGCCACTACCGTTCCAACCATACTTTCTGCATTAAATCTCTTAAAGCCTACGAAGCTCTGAAGTGCTAAGACCATACCTGTAAAGGTTGCTGTTATTAAGATTACAGGTAATGAGTTTACTCCTACCTGTTCCATCTGTTTAAATGTAAGCTTGGCTCTTAGAGGAGGCCTGAATAACCATGTGAGTGTTGTCCATGAAAGAAGAAGAACTCTTCCCACCTCGTTGACAAAATTTATGATTGATTCACCCAACAAATCAAGCCATCTTAGCATATACCTTCCTCTCCTTATATACCCTTGGAACTCTCTTGCTCACTTTACAAAATACTTCGTATGATATAGTATTCATGAGATCTGCTATCTCTTCAGCGGTTATTTTTTCATTCTCCTGTCTTCCCATAAGTACAACCTCATCCCCTACCTTAGCATTGGGGATATCCGATACATCAACCATACACATATCCATGCAGATCGTTCCTACAATAGGGACTTTCTTCCCATGTATAATAACCTTTCCTTTATTAGAAAGGAGACGGCTGTATCCGTCCGTATACCCTACAGGAAGGGTGGCAATCGTGCTTTTCCTCTTGGTGAAATATCTCTGTCCGTAACCTATGCCTTCCCCCTTGCCGACTTTTGAAATATCAATTATTCTTGTTTTCCATGCCATAACCGGTTTTAGTTCTATATCCCTTTTTTTCTCTCCTGGGCAGGAACCATAAAGCATAATTCCAGGCCTAACCATAGAAAAATATGACTCTGGATAGTTGATAATCGCTGCGCTGTTAGCGGCATGAATTAAAGGCACCTTAAGCCCTATCGAATCTATCTCCTTTAAGACCTTATTAAAACTTGATAGCTGAGTATCTGTAAAGCCGCTTTTTATTTCATCAGCACATGATAGATGAGTCAAAATCCCTTCTATGTCTATTCCTTGCAAATCCCGTATCCTTTTAATAAACTCCACAGCCTCATTACAAGGAATCCCAAGGCGCCTCATGCCTGTATCAATCTTAATATGAACCTTAACAACCTTTCCTTTTTCCTTAGCCTTTGAAGATAAGAGATCTGCAATTCTTCTAGAAAAAAGAACAAAGGAGAGATTGTAATCGATAATATATTTAACCTGATTCTCTAATGCGCCTCCCATAACAAGTATAGGAGCATCAATCCCCTTTTCTCTTAGCTCTATTCCTTCCTCAACAATAGTAACACCGAGCATATCTGCTCCCACCTCCAATGCCTTCTTTGAGAGCAGAAAGGCACCGTGACCATAGGCATCAGCCTTGACAACCGCGAGAATCTTTATTCCAGAACCAACCTTTGCTCTAACTTTCAATAAATTTTCTTTAAAGGCATCTAAATCAATCTCTACAAATGTGGAACGGGTATTTTGCATGAAAACCTCAAACGATCTCTTTTCGCATGGTTAAGTTTTCAAATCTTGTACATTTCTCAAGAAAGGCAAGTTTGATAATTCCTGTTGGACCATTGCGTTGTTTTCCAATGATAATCTCTGCTATATTACTATAACCAGAATGATCATCTTCATGATCCATTTCTTTTTCTTCTTGATCCCTGTGAATAAAAACAACAACATCACTATCCTGTTCAATAGACCCTGATTCCCTTAAATCTGATAATTGGGGTCTGCCCCCTCTCTGTATAACGGCCCTGCTGAGCTGAGACAAGGCAAGCACAGGTAATCTTAATTCTTTTGCCAAGGACTTCAAGGAACGTGTTATCTCTGCAACCTCCATTTGTCTGTTCTCAGCTCTTCCTCTTCCTCTTATAAGCTGAAGATAATCTACGACGATGATACCTAGATCAGGGTATTCAGAAAGCAGCCTTCTTGACTTAGCCCTTATCTCCATTACAGATAATGCAGGGCTATCATCAATCAATATCGGGGCTTCAGATAAGTCTCCAGCTGCTCTTGTTAGATCTGGCCAGTTTTCCTTTGAAAGATATCCTGTCCTTATTTTGTGAGAGTCTACCCTGGCCTCGGAACAGAGCATACGTATTGCTAGCTGTTCCTTAGACATCTCAAGACTAAAGATAGCAACAGGTTTACCCCCCCTAACACCAATATTTGCAGCTATGTTTAGAGAAAGGGCTGTCTTTCCCATACTAGGTCTTCCAGCAAGAATAATGAGTTCAGATGGCTGAAGCCCGGAGGTCTTTTGGTCAAACTCAGTAAATCCTGTTTGCACACCGGTAATAATCCCCTCTTTATCAAAAAGTTTTTCTAATCCTTTAAAGCCCTCTTTTATTATCTCTTTAATGTGATAAAAACTGGGCTGAATCTTTTTTTCTGATATCTCAAATATAGACTTCTCAGCCTTATCTAAAAGTTCCTCTACATCATCAGTATCTTCATAACTCAGTTTGATTATATCAGTAGAGACTCGTATTAGATCCCTCACAATTGCATCTTCTTTTATCAGCTTTGCGTGGAATTCAATATTGGCAGATGTTGGACTAGACTCTAATAGGTTTGAAAGATAAGAAGCCCCTCCAACCCCTTCAAGCTGGTTTCTCTTTCTTAACATTGCTGTTACTGTCAAAAGATCTATAGGTTCATTTTTCTCAAAGAGGTCTAGCATCACTGAATATATCTTTCTATGTGCCTCTTTATAAAAATTTTTCTCTTCCAAAATCTCTATGGATTTCGTTAATGCCTCATTGTCTTGAAGAATTGCTCCCAAAACAGCTTGTTCAGCCTCTATATTTTGAGGAGGGACCTTATCAGAAAAAGTACCCATAATAAATTATTCCTTCACTACCCAAACTTTTAATGAAGCATTCACTTCAGGATGAACCTGGATTGACGCTTTATAAACACCTAAGGTTTTTATTGGCTCTTCTAAGACAATCTTTTTCTTATCTATTTCAATTCCCTCATTTCTTAAACCCTCTTGGATATCTTGAGGGGTAACCGATCCAAAAAGCTTATCCTTCTCCCCTGACTTTTTAACAATGGTACACGAAATTTCCTCAAGCCTTTTTGCAAAAAGTTCCGCTTCTTTTTTTTCCTTCATTAATTTGTTCTTTCTCTCTTTTGACTCTTGATCCAACAATTTTATGTTTTGAGGTGTGGCCAGCTTTGCCAACCCCTTAGGAATAAGATAATTTCTTGCATATCCATCAGATACCTGAATAACATCCCCTGCATTGCCAAGATCTTTAATATTTTCCTTTAAAATTAATTTCATATACTCCTCCGTCATAATTTTGTTTGACTTTTATGATGACTAACCTTTCTGACTTTCCTAAAATCTATCCATATATCAAACAGCCCAATAGCTGTTACGATAATAGCGATCAATGGCTGTATGAATATTAAAAGATAACCAATCCCCTGAAAAAATTTAGGAATCTTCGATTTTCTAAAAAAGAAGATGGTTACAGCTAATCCTTGAAAAAAATATATTAGAGATATGATTATTAAAAGATTTAAACCAACTCTTTTAGAGAAATCCAATGGTAAAAAAATCATGAAACCAGCTATTATAAATAACCAGACATAATAATCTGGCAGATACCAGAGGGTGACAGGTCTATTATTGGAAGCATGTTTAGATATATATTTTATCCAAAGATGTCTTGCTATTATATAGTTGAGAAGGCTGGAGATTATAGAACCAACGACAATAAGAGCAGGGAAAGTATAGATAAACATCCCTTTTAAACGTTCAAAGGATTCTTTCAATTCCTCTGAGGATTTACTTTTTCCCATACTATAATTTTTATAAATTTCCAAGGAACTATCTATATTGTTTTCCATTTGTTCTATTAAAAATGTAAAGGGATTTTTACCTTGAATAAACAAATATATTAATAAAATGATTGGAATACTTACTAAAGTAAAGAGAACACAGAAAAGAATGGTCTTTTCAATAGAAAAATCTCTTCTTATGGACTCAGAAATAACTATCGCAATAATACCATACTCAACAAAAAAAATCAAACCATGCCTTATGCCAATTAATATAATCAAGACAGAAATTACGATTGCTAAAGTAAAAAAACCTATTTTCTGGCCATTCTGTAGGGAGGTATAAATAATAGGAAGAGGTGAAAAAAGACTTATTAATGCACCTATGATTGGGACATATAATACAAAGAGAAATAAAAAAAGTGTAAGAATCGCTGGAAATAATATATCAAAAGCAGGGTTAACCTTTCCAACTGTATTCACCTCTATATCTCCGTATAAGGAAAGGGAATCCTAAGATCTTTCAACAGTAAAAGGAAGCAGAGCTATATTTCTTGCCCTTTTTATCGCAACGGTCAGTTGCCTTTGATGCTTAGCACAATTTCCAGAAATTCTTCTAGGAATAATTTTACCTCTTTCGGTTATTAAACTTCTTATCTGTTTTATGTCTTTATAATCAATCAATTCAGTATGTTCCGCACAGAACCTACAGATCTTTCTTTTTATAAATCGCCTCTTTTTTCTCTGAACCTTTACTCTCATGTCATCTCCTGAGATGTAATTTTTTATTTATTAAAAGGGGATATCGTCTTCTACTAAATCACCGCTTTCATCTTTATTCTCTTCAAAGCCCCCTTCTTTTCCTTTTGGAAGAAATTGAATATTGTTTGCTACAACTTCATGTTTACTTCTTTTCTGTCCACTTTCATCTTCCCAACTCCGCCACTGAAGTCGTCCTTCGATAAAGGCAAGACTTCCTTTGTTAAGATACTCTGTACAATTCTCAGCCTGTTTACCAAAACAGACGATATCTATAAAACAGACATCATCTTTCCATTCATCTTTCTGCTTATATCTTCTATTAACAGCTAACCCAAACGTAGAAACCGCTGTTCCGCTCGGGGTATAACGTAGTTCAGGATCTCTTGTTAAGTTACCTAATAAGAAAATCTTGTTTAAATTAGCCATGGATTATCCCCCTACTTCTTTATTTTTTCTTTTTCTCTTTCTTTATCTGATTCCAATTTAGCTAATTCTCTTTTATTGAGACGGATGATAATATATTTCATAACCTCACCCATTAACCTGTAATTTCTCTCTAATTCGCGAATAAGTTTTCCTTCACCTTCAAAGTGGATGAGAGCATAAATCCCATATCTTTCCTTATCAACCTCATAGGCCATCCGCCTCTTTCCCCATATTTCATTGTCCATTATCTTTCCAGAATGATCTTTTACAATCTTATGTATCTTTTTTACCACTTCATCTACATTCTCATCCATAAGATCAGGTTTTAAAATAAAGATGCTCTCGTACATAGGCAAGTCGATCACCCCCTTTCGAGTTATAGCCCTAATTATAAAAAATAGAGCAAGGAGAAGTTTCAAATTTTTATCACAATCACCTTCATAAAGCAAGGATTTTTAAACATTGAATCGAAAAAATACTATATCTCCATCCCTAATAATATAATTTCTTCCCTCAATTCTAAGCAAACCCCTTTCTTTTACATTAGCCATCGAGCCATACATGGAAAAGTTATCAAAAGATACCACCTCTGCCTTGACAAAACCCTTTTCTATATCAGAATGGATCTTTCCTGCTGCTTTCTCGGCCTTTGTACCCTCTAACAATGTCCAAGCTCTTAACTCTTTTCCTACTGTAGTATAGAAAGTTATGAGATTTAAAATCCGATATCCGACTTTAATAATATCATCTATACCTAAATGATTAATTCCCAGAGTGCTCATGTATTCCATAGCTTCCTCGTTCTCTAACTCACCCAATTCTAACTCCAGCTTGCCATAAATCTCTACCACTTCTTTAGACCTTTTTTGGGCATATTGCTTGATTTTATTCAATAATATATTATCTTTGCCAATATCAGAGTCATCTAAATTTGCTATATAAAACGAGGGTTTACTCGTCAAAAAACAGAGTTTCTCAAGATGTTTCTTCGAATCTTCTGAGAGCTCTATATCTCTAACATTAAAACCTTTTTCCAAACCCTCCTTAACAGATAAAAGGACCTCATATTCCTCTTTAGTCTCTTTATCTCCCCTTAAAATTTTACCTTTACTCTTCTCAATATTTTTTTCTACGGTTGATAAATCTGAAAGAATCAACTCTGTTTCTACTATCTCGATATCTGTCTCAGAAGAGAGATCCTTGCTGACAGATGGCGCATTAGGCTCTTTAAAGCACTTTACTACATGGGCAATCGCATCAACATCTCTTATATGACCTAAAAATTGATTGCCAAGTCCTTCTCCTTTACTCGCTCCTTTCACAAGACCAGCAATATCAAAAAATTCTAATGTTGTATAAGTAGTTTTAGGAGGAGTGAATATTTTTTTAAGATATTCGAGGCGTTTATCAGGAACTCTTACTTTTCCTACATTAGGATCTATAGTGGTAAAAGGATAATTGGCCACATCAGCTGAAGCATTGGCTAGAGCATTAAACACAGTAGTTTTCCCAACATTTGGTAAACCAATAATCCCACATCTAAAACCCATTCTAACTCCTTTATTCAAAAATCTCTTTAACTCAAATAAAAAGAGAGGGTTGAACTTCCTATTATCAACCCCCTCTCTCTAACAAATGATTACCTAAATAACTTAACGAATAAATAACGGAGCTAATACGAGTGAAACGACAGACATTAATTTGATTAATATATTCATTGATGGACCTGACGTATCCTTAAAAGGATCACCAACAGTATCGCCAACCACAGAAGCCTTATGGGCTTCAGATCCCTTACCCCCTAAGTTTCCTTTTTCTATATATTTCTTCGCATTATCCCAAGCTCCCCCCCCATTTGCCATCATCAATGCCAGAAGCACACCTGTCAATGTTGCCCCAGCCAGCATCCCTCCTAAAGCTTGGGGACCTGCAAAATATCCAATAAGAACAGGAGAAATAATAGCTATTATACCTGGAATGATCATCTCTTTTAGGGCCGCAGTTGTACTAATATCTACACACTTGGCTGAGTCAGGTTTTGCCTTTCCTTCCATGATACCCGGAATTTCTCTGAACTGTCTTCTTATCTCATTGACCATCTTGAAGGCAGCCTTACCAACTGAGGTCATTGTTAGGGATGCAATAAAAAATGGGATTGCACCCCCGATAAACAACCCTATAACAACCTTGGCATTAGTAATATCTATAACCTCAAGATTTACAGCCTTTGTATAGGCAGAGAATAAAGCAAGGGCGGTCAGAGCAGCTGAACCAATAGCAAAACCTTTACCTATGGCTGCAGTAGTATTCCCTAAGGCATCTAATCCATCTGTTATCTTCCTTGTCTCTTCACCAAGACCAGACATCTCAGATATGCCCCCCGCATTATCCGCAATAGGACCATAAGCATCAACAGACATAGTTATTCCTACAGTGGAGAGCATACCAACAGCAGATAGTCCTATACCGTAAAGCCCGGCAAACTTTGCAGCAATATATATTGCCGCACAGATTACCAATATTGGTAAGGCAGTGCTTTCCATTGCTACTGCAAGACCAGTTATTATGTTGGTTGCTGGCCCTGTTTGAGAAGACTTTGCAATTCTTATTATTGGGCTACCGCCGGTATAATACTCTGTTAAAATTCCTATTAAGATACCCGCAAGGCTTCCAGAAAATAGAGCCCAATAGATACCAGAGGCAAACCCCATTCTTTTCATTAATAAATAAGCTGCTATCAATAAAATAAGAGCACTAAAGATTGTTGAATATCTTAAGATTGATGCTGGATCGAGCTTGCTAAAAATCTTTATGGTAAGGACACCCAAAATTGAGGCAATCAGGCCCAACATGACGATTAATAGAGGCAGAGCCATAAATTTAAAGGTGAGGGGGCTTATTGTGGAGCCTATAGCTATTGTAGCAATGATGGAACCAACATATGACTCAAAGATATCAGCTCCCATACCAGCGGTATCACCAACACAATCTCCTACATTGTCAGCGATAACCCCAGGATTTCTAGGATCATCTTCTGGAATCCCGGCTTCGACTTTTCCTACAAGATCAGCACCCACATCAGCTGTCTTGGTATATATCCCTCCTCCTACTCTTGCAAACAAAGCTATGGAACTGGCACCCATTGCAAATCCATTTATGATGGAAGGGTCTTTCTGACTAAAGAGATAGAAAAATATACCTATTCCTATCAGTCCGAGACTAGCTACGGATAGCCCCATGACAGATCCACCAGAAAAGGCTATCTGCAATGCCTTCATCTGACCTTCCTGATTAGCTGCTTGTGACGTTCTGACATTGGCCCTCGTTGCTGCCTTCATACCGAAAAACCCTGCTAACATAGAACACAAGGCCCCAGATAGAAATGCCAATGCTGTGAAAAAACTAATGGTGGCAGATAAGATGATAAATACAAATATGATAAAAATAGAAATTATCTTATACTCCTTTTTAAGAAATACCATGGCCCCTTCATGGATTGCCTCAGATATTTCTATCATTACCTTTGTGCCTGAAGGTTGCCTTTTTATATAAAAATAAATAAGCGCTGCTGTAATTAAACCGATGACTCCAAAAACAGGTGCATATACTACGTATCCTTCCATGAGTCCCCCTCTCTAAGAATAATTCTAGACTGTTTCCTTTTCCACCCTTGTTTTCGTCTTTATGATAGCTGTAACCTCATCTGCAGATTTTTTTATTATCTCAGTATATATCGGGAGGTATTTATCAAAGATGGGCTCAAGAAGATAATCTGAAGCATCTTCTCCTTTCTCGGGTCTTCCCACTCCTATCCTCAGCCTTGAAAATGTCCCGCTCTCAAGATATTGAATAATAGAACGTATCCCTTTGTGTCCTGCATCACCACCTTTTGTTTTCTTTCTGATATTCCCTAATGGAATATCTATATCATCATGAATGATCAGTAAATCTTTTAAGGAAGAGCTACAATTTTTGACTAGAGAATGAACTGCTCCACCACTTAAATTCATATAGGTCACGGGCTTAACCAGCATAACATCTTTTTCAGCAATCTTACCCCTTCCATATATTGAATAATATCCTTTTTTATCTAAAGCAATCTTATACTTTAATGCTAACTCATCTATAATTAAGAAACCGATGTTATGTCTTGTTATCTCATACTGAGCTCCAGGATTCCCTAGACCAACAATGATTTCCACAGAAATATTGCCCTTTTATCGCTAATCTTTCTTGCCACTGTCTTTTTCAGGTTTTTGAGATTGTTCAGATTTTTCTTGTTTTTCAGTTTTTTCTGGTTTTTCTGGTTTTTCAGATCCTTCTTCAGCCTCTTTTGCTTCTCCTTCAACACCTTCACCTTCTTCTTCAGCAGCAACTTCAACCACTTCTTCAACTATCGCTGCAACGGAAGCAACCGGCTCTTCTAAATCATCCAAGACCTTAATCCCCTCTGGAATGTTAATATCCTTTAAATGAAGAACATCACCGATCTTCAACTCTGATACATCCACTGTAATCTCATCAGGGATCTTGGTGGGAAGACATTCTATCTCTATCTCTTTTAGTAAATGGTTTAACATTCCTCCTTCTTGTTCAACCCCAAAAGCCTTTCCAGTCAAAGTTATTCCTACTGATACCGTTATCTCTTTATCCATGGATATTTCATATAAATCAACATGGAGTAGCTCGCTCTTGACAGGATCATTCTGGAATTCTCTCGCTATGACTTTGCGATCCCTTTTTTTAGCATCTTCAATATTTAACTGAAAAATCGTATTTTCTCCACCACTTGTACTCAAAATTCGCTGCAGATCTTTTAGAAGAAAACTGATAGGAACGACCTCAGACCCTCCATAGAGGATGGCTGGAACGAGACCTTTTTTTCTTAATCTTCGAGCTTCTCCCTTACCTGTTTTTGTTCTTGTTTTTGCTGTTAAAATTAGATCTTCCATAGAAACACTCCTTTTAAACAAATAGTGAACTTACAGATGCCCCATTATGAATTCTAATGATCGCCTCTCCTAAAAGCTTAGCCACAGATAACACCTTGATTTTTTTATTATTCCGGCCCTCTTTCCTCAAAGGAATTGTATTTGTAACAATCAGCTCCTTGAGAAAAGATTTTGATATCCTCTCAATAGCAGAACCGGAAAGGACTGCATGCGTACAGCAAGCATATATATCCTTTGCACCATTATCCCTCAAAGCCTTTACAGACTCTACGAGTGTCCCAGCTGTATCAACCATATCGTCAATTAAAAGAACATTTTTGTCTTTAACATCCCCAATGATATTCATTACCTTAGAAACATTTTTTTCTTCTCTTCTTTTATCTATGATGCTTAAAGAAGCATTAACCCTTTTTGCAAAAGCCCTGGCCCTCTCTACACCACCAGCATCAGGAGAGACAACAACCGCATTTTTTATCTTTTTCTTTTTTATATAATCAATAATATCCGGCGAGGCAAATAAATGATCAACAGGAATATCAAAAAAACCCTGTATCTGACCTGCATGAAGATCAATTGCTAAAACCCTATCTGTCCCAACAGCGGTTAATAGATTGGCCACTAATTTTGCTGTTATAGGAACTCTAGGCTGAACCTTTCTATCTTGACGGGCATACCCATAGTAAGGAATGACAGCAGTTATTCTCTCTGCTGAGGCCCTTCTCATAGCATCAATCATAATCAAAAGCTCCATCAGATTAGAGTTTCCAGGATTACAGGTCGACTGGATAACAAATACATCAGCTCCTCTAATATTTTCTTGGATCTGGACATATATCTCACCATCACTAAAGTCAGTTATCAAGATATCTCCCAGAGGAATCTTCAGATATTTACTTATCTCTTCGGAAAGTTCCTCACTTGCTCTGCCTGAAAAGATCTTTAATCCATTAAACATATATGACCACCTTCTTTAAACAAATTTTTAGTTTTAAAAAATTTTTGGATTTATTTTTATGGCTGGGGCGGGAGGATTCGAACCTCCGAATGCAGGTTCCAAAGACCTGTGTCTTACCACTTGACGACGCCCCAAAAGAACTAAAGAGAATCTGTATTATCCTTTTTTTTCTACTTCTTTTCTATATTCTTCCAAAACTCTGTCTTCTATCATTTTCCTCGTCTCTTTGTTCAACGGATGGGCAATATCTATAAAGTTACCGTCCTTTCTCTTTTTACTCGGCATAGCGACAAACAGCCCATTTGTACCATTAATAATCTTCAAGTCCTTTATCACAAAACAGTCATCAATAGTTATAGCAACATAAGCCTTCAACCGTTCCTCATCTATAGGTACGACTCTTACTTCGGTAACCTCCATTATCCCCTACCCCTGTCTCCCAAAATTTTTTTAGATGAAATCAACTTTAAAAATGTTAATGATAAAATTCCCTTGCATCTGTAAGGGTCTCTGTAAAGATGATTCTCCATCTCTCCTTTTTCATGATTTCATAGGCCTTCAAACACATATCATATTCTTCAAAGATACCATAGACTGAGGAACCACTTCCTGACATAGCAACGCCTTTTGAACCTAAAGATATGAGTTTCTTTTTAATTTCTGATATATCCGGTAATCTCTCCTTCACAACTTCTTCTAAATCATTGTGAAGATAATCCTGTATGTTATTAATTTTAGAAAGATTTAGTCTGTAAAGAGTACTACCCGATGGGATACTTGTCAACTTCAAATTTAGGTTTTTATATGCCCATTCAGTGGATATAGGCTGAGGAGGAATAACAAGGATAAGATGCATCTTTTCTACTTTTTTAATGGGATTGATAATCTCACCCCTACCCCTAGCAATAGCAACAGGGCCATTGATGAAAAAGGGAACATCCGATCCCAAAAATTTGGCTATTTCCATAAGCCTTTCTTTACTATAATCCAATTCCCACAACCTATTTAAACCTAAAATAACAGAGGCAGCATTACTGCTCCCCCCCCCTAATCCAGAACCAACAGGAATATTCTTTTTTATAAATATGTCCACTCCGCTTTTTCTTTTGCTCTTCTCTTTTATAACCTTAGCAGCAGTGTACGCTAAATTCCTCCTCCCTTTGAGGGTTTCGTCATCACAAAAAACCTTTATTTCTTTATCACTTTCCCTAATTAAAATATCATCATAAAGGCTTATCATCTGCAAGATGGTCTCAATTTCATGATATCCATCTTTCCTTTTTCTCAAGACCCTTAAACCGAGATTTATTTTTGCTGGTGATTTAATCTCTATCTCTTTCATAGAGTTTAGAGCTCTCATTCAATATTATCTCTGTTGCCTTTTTTGGAATAAATAAATGAAAAATATCGTCTGACAATTTTTGATTAATGTATACTTTTTTGTATACGATCTTTATATCTGTATTCTCTTTTGGAAAACTTACCTTGATAGAAAAAGGGAGCAGATAATCCTGAACTTTTTTAAAATGATGATATTCTACATCCAACAGAACCTCTCCTTCAGGGCTAAAAAGAAGAGACCTTGCAGGAATGAACCTGTCAGCCTCTATCCATATCTCTTCTAGGACATCTTCTTCCTTATTATATATCTGTAAGATATATCTTTTCTCACGAGATGTATAAATACCTCTCATTTGTTTTGTATCAATGCTTAAAGGAACCGTTCCTGAAAGAATCTTCATAATCTGGGAAAGGTTCAGGTTGACACCCGTCCACTTATATAAATTTTTCCGCGTTGCCTCTGTTCTTAAGAATTTTCCCTCAAAAGGAAAATAGACTAATAGTTCTTTGTTGTTCGAAACAAGATACATCGTTGGATGTCCAAAAAAGTTTATGGTTTCCACCCTCAAGGCCAAATTCTTTTTTAGGATAAAGACTTCTTTTGTAGTGAGATTCTTATCGGGGGTATTTAAAGTGAGATGTGTAATCGCTTTAAGATTTTCTAATAAACCCTCTCTTTTCCTCAATTCATTTACTAAAGTCCTTGGTGACTCTAGTATCTCATCTGGAAAAGGTTGATAAGGCCTGACTCCTTGGATAACGGTCTCGCATCCGAATAAAAGAAACAAAGAAATTATAAAGAGGGGAAGAATATACCATCTATTAATGATTCGCCTTTTCAAATACTTTCTCCAAATTTTTTAATTTCTTTTCCACCTCTCTGTTATCAGGTTTTATTTCTAACGACTTCCTCCACTCATTTAATGCCTCTTGTTTTCTCTCTAATTTAAAATATATATCACCTAAATGATCTCTGATTACTGGATCATCAGGTACCAAGCTAACAGCCTTCTCTAATTCATTCAGAGCCTTTTCATACCAACCTTTTTTAAAATATGCCCAACCCAAACTATCGACAAAATATCCATTTTCTGGTTCTAACTCCAGAGCCTTCTTGATGATAAGAATAGATTCATCTAAATTAATCCCTCTTTCTACATACATATATCCTAAGTAATTATGAGCATTCGCATAATTGGGATTCAACTCAATCGTTTTTTTCATCTCATGAATTGATAATTCAAACTCACCCATCTTCTCATAAGTCGCCCCTAGATTAAAATGATATTTATCATTTTTTGGTTCTAACTCTATTGCCTTTTTAAAGTTTTTTACTGATTCATTATATTTTTTTTCCTCAGAAAGGATGATGCCCAAATAAAAATAACCTTTTGATTGTTTGGGATCAACCTTTGCTAGTTCCTCCAAGATATCAATAGCATCATCTACTTTATTTAAGATTTTATAAATACGAGCCATAAATAACCGACTATCCACAGAATTTGGATTTATTTTAATAATCTCTTTCAGTTCCAGTAAGGCATCGTCATATTTCTTCATCTCTTCATATAGCAATGCCTTGTAATATCTTATTTTCGTATCTTTTGGTTGAGCAGCAAGAATTATTTGAAACTCTTTGAGGGCCTCTGAATAATTCCCCTGTTTAAAGTAGATAAAAGCCAATCTTTTGTGAGTCAATAGGTTTTCCGGTTCAGACTCTAAAATAATTTTATATTCCTTTAAGGCTTCATCTAAGGACTCCTTTTTTAGATAAATTTGTCCCAGCCTTTCTCTAATAAGATTACTATGAGGATTAATCTCCAGCACTTTTTCATAATGTTTGACTGCTTCCTCATAATCTCCTCTAATCATATAAATATCTCCCAATCCCCTTAAAGCGTCTTCAAAATCGGGAGATATTTCTATTGCTTTTTTAAAATATTCCTCTGCCCTATTATATAAATTCATTATGAGGTAGATCCTTCCTATATAGTAAACGCCCTCAACAGAATCCGGCCTTTTTTCTAATAATTTTTGAAAAGTGAGTATTGCATTGTCGTAATCTTTCTCTTCAGCATAGAGAGTCCCTAAAAAAAGATAGGGTTCTATTTCTTCGGGACTTTGGTCCATAACTTTTTTGAACTGAGTAATGGCTAAATCTCTTTTTTTGAGACCAGAATAGATTTTTCCTAATAGTATCCTGGCTTCTTTATATTCAGGATTGATTGCCAATGCCTCCTGAATCTCTGAAATGGCTTTTGAAACATCTCCTTTTTTTAGATATTCTGAAGAGAGGTTAAAATGGAGATAAGAAGAATTTGAGTCATACTTTATAGCCTCTTTATAAGACTCTATGGATTTCTCTATGTCATTCTTAAGGCTATAAATTTCAGCTAAGATATAATGATAATAAGCCAGTGCCTTCTTGCTAGATGCCCTTTCGTCCTCTGGTTGTATAATCTCAAATTTTATATGACCTTTAATATCCTCACTTTCTTTTCCTTTTAATATCTCATTTATATCTCCGCAGCCAAAAATAATCGAAGCAAAAAGAACGAAAACCAAAAGTTCTTTTTTAAAAAGAGTCTTTTTCATTTTGTCATTTACCTTTCTGTATCAATCTTGAAATAAATATTTTCTATTATCTTACCACCAACTTTATTATTTAGTTTTTCAATAATCATCCTTTCTAAGAATTTCAATTCCTGCAGCCAAATCGAATCTCTTACAAATATATAGAGGGTCTTCCCCTTTATATATCCTGGACGGGTAACAGCAGCTATCTGTTCGCCTACAACTTTGTCCCATATATCCAAAATCCTGCACTGCTTTATTCCCTTCTCCAGCCTAAATTTCTTAAGTGACTTTTTTAAAACAGTGCCTATCTTAACAAAATTCTTCATAACTCTTAATTTCATAAAATATGATATTATTAATTATACATTTAAAACCTCAATATGCAAGCGCAAAATGGATACTGATGGCATAAAATGGATGGATAACTTATTGAAAATATTGAAATTTAAGAAGTAACCTCTTTGAAAACAGGAACACCAGAACGATTTTAAATGCTCTAAAATTTTTCTTTACGGTATTTGACCTTTGGTGCCGCATCCCTGAAAAATCTAAAAGGGGACAAGAACAAAAAGAACTTTCAATTGCAAAAAACCCTTTGATTTTATATAATTACATGAATTTTGATATTTTATTGCATAATTTTCAAAAATACATATAGATTTATCACAATAGAGAAAAAGCATAAACAAGAACTTCGTCTATTAATTGTTAGCCACCAGAAGGAAACGGTATGCGATTCTATACAGTTATCAATTGCATGGATGGGCGAGTTCAATTACCTGTAATTAGATATCTGCAAAAACGATTCAATGTTGAATATGTTGACTCCATTACTGAAGCTGGCCCAAATCTGATTCTATCAGAAGAGAAAAGCATTACCTCTATTCAGTCGATTCTTGAAAGACTGAAAATTTCAATTGAGCATCATAATTCCGTAGGAGTTGCTATTGTTGGCCATCACGATTGTGCCGGAAATCCAGCACCACAAAATGATCAAATTATACACATACAAAAGGCAATACAATTTCTTCGTCAACAATATGAAAACATAGAAATAATTGGAATATGGATTGACAAAAATTGGGAGGTCCATGAAGTTATTGAAAATAAATTAGGTGGCTAACAAAGTGCTGCACTGGACGGGGATTTTGCTGCGCTCCACCCCCGCCAGTGAGCTTTAGCGTTATATGAAATAAATAATAAAATATTTACAGAAAAGGAGAAGACAAATGACAGTTGATATATTGCGTGGAGCATTAGGATGGTGCGCTGTAATTAATATGGGATTATTGCTGTGGTGGTTTTTATTGTTTGCATTTGCTCATGATTGGATTTATCGCATGCATAGCAAGTGGTTCAAGATTCCAGTAGAAACGTTCGATGCAATTCATTATGCAGGCATGGCTTTTTTAAAAATAGCTATATTTGTTTTTAATATTATTCCGTATTTTGCCTTACGAATTGTAACATAAAATAATAACATCTAACAACTCATTCCACTTTATCCTCGCTCCCCTCAGCATAAACCTAAAAAGCAGAAGGGGAAGGAGGAAATAACAAGAACTTTGAATTGAAAAATATCCTTGACTTTTTTCTCTTTTTAAATATATTCTGAATTTAAATTTGTTGTTGATTCTGCTCTACTTCTGGACTGGATTTTAATGTTGGTCTAGAAAGTTGTTACTTATCGTTATTCTGCATTTTTTCCATCTGTTTTGAAGCCTCCACAACAGAGAAAAACGAATAAATAAGAAATCCGTCTATTAATTGTTGGAAGTTGAATTATGAAAAATATAGACATGGAAGAATATTATTTCTATAGGCTTTACTCGATCGACTTCGATTCAACAAAGCATGCTCTTCGGATTCTAAAACGCTATCGGCGTAAAGATATCCGATATTGCCTCCTTAGAGATATTGTAGTTTCTTATGTTCGCCCTTTTTCAGTAAATAAGGGTACACATATTCCAAAACACACATTGACAAAAAAGGTTGTTCCCTCACGACTTCGCCCGCTCCATGATGAATTGGTTGACCTTCGTAATCAATTATTCGCACACACGGATTATCAATACCGAAGACCGAAAGTTGCAAACTGGAGTACACCTGCAAAGAAATGGTTCCCAATGTCATGCCGAGCCTATGACTTCGATAAAATTGACTCACGAATTTCCGAGATCGAATTGCTTGTTAAAGAAGTAGAAAAAAACCTTCAAGATAAAATAAATAAAATTGAAAAGGACTTATAACCTTGCTGCTGCAAGGGACGGCGCTAAAAAACGCACCGCCCCTGAGCAGCCCGTTATGGGCCTTAAACTTGATTGAACTACTATGAAACAAAGCCAATTCAATGAATATATAAAGGTACTGTTAAGGTCAGCTACCAATTATTTTAGTGCAGTTTCCTTAATTATTATTCTTGTGGCTAGTGTCTCTCCTATTGATCTTTCTTCAAAAAGCAAAATTACTGGCCTATTTGCAATACTATGTGTATTTTACGCTGGTTATAAAGCCTGGAAACAGGCTTTAATAAAAATGCCACCTGGTAACGAATTCAAAATTATAAAAAAAACATCATCATTTAGGCCCTATGCTTTTTTAGGAGATGGGCGCGTTGACTCAAAAACACACTTTACGATTGATTTCGATCTTATAAACAATCGTGATGAAATGATAATTTTAAATCGACCTGAAATTATTGGGCTTAAAACAAATAGTGACCTCCTGAGCAATAAACCAGCCGCTATCCACTTTAAACACTTACTAGATTCTTTAAAATCATGTATTTTCCCATATAAACTTGAAAAACACTCCCGGATTTTAATGAGGTGTGAAATCGATGTGGTAATAACGAACAACGATCTTATGCACTTTTCTAAAGAATTAAATTCGCTAAAGTCTTATGAAATTACGTTTCAATTTTCGTATGAAGATATGACCGCTTCTAAATCTGTTGAAAAGATCATAATTGATGGAACATATGACGATTTCAAGGAGGAGGTTTTGAATGTTTGGAAAGAAAAAAAGAAAACCGACTTAATAAAGTTAGTACTATGAGTGCATAAACAAGAACTTCGTCTATTAATTGTTAGAGGTCAAATAAAGAAGATACACACCGTATTAAATCAAGGCAAAGGGAAACATTATTATGCATAATTGGATAGATTATATACCCGAGAAAGACCGGGAAGACGTAAGGGAATTATATAAAAAGGCAAAGACATTAGAATCCAAGATAGCATTGCGCAGAGAATGGCATCCTAAAGGATATTTGAATCTCAGTCCTATTAAGAACCTTGAAGAATATTTCAAATACATCAGATTATGTACGACTGAGTCCACTTGGTTCCGTGGCGAACAGAAGGATTTTGGTAGCCTTGTGCCAAAGCTATATAGAAACATCGATAACGATAAAATATCAGAGCAGCAAAAAAAAGAGCGCAAATACTTTTTTGAATTTCAAAGGCGAGCGCGATCCTTAGTGCCTGAGATTAGCATTTCAGATACATGGTCATGGTATTTCCTTATCCAACATTATGGTGGATCAACTAGACTTCTTGATTGGTCTCAGGATGCAGCTATAGCACTATTTTTCTCTCTAGGAACAGAGATGGAAGATACAAAAAACCCAATAGTTACATGTCTAGCTCCTACAACTTTGCTTACATATGCGTTAGAGGAACTCGGAGGTGAAGACCATTGGTCCAGCGGTACGGTTCTCTATCCAGGAGAAAAATCAACGGATAGATGGTTAGAAAACATCACTACACCAAACGATCACTCTGTTTGGGGACTGCCCGCTTCACCCATAGCATTATTACCACCACATCTGAATCCGAGGATAACAGCACAGAGATCATGTTTTACGTTATTTGGGAACAAACCTGATGGGTTTAATAAGGATGGAAAGCTCATTGTTTGCCCCTGCTGCGGACGACGAATATTTTGCAAATTGGTTATAGATGGCAAGAGAAAAAATGACCTGAGAAAAGAATTGGCAAAAATTGGAATAACGAGTGGTAAAATATATCCTGGACTTGATGGCCTGTGTAAAGAAATCACAGATGAAATATATACATAGAAAAGAGTGCCCTCTAACCAGGCGGTTTCACATGGACCGTAAGGGCCTGCGGCCCTTCCGGCCAGTGAACCGCGATGTTAGATTTTTAAAAATTAAAATGAATGAGCCCATAGATCTGCTACAACATTACTTGCCTTCAATATATGATGCTTTATCTTCATCAAATAAATTGCTTTCTGATATTAGCAGTAAATATTATGAACGTTACAAAAAAGTAGAATCAGACATTAAAGAAAAAGGCGAATTTATTTCAGAAAAGACTATGTTTGATTTTTGGTGGAACGCAAATGAGGGAGATCAAGCTTCTCTGGCATTTCTTAAATTTATTAATAATACGGCAACTGAAATCCTTCAAAAAGTTAAAGGTGATCCGAGAAAGCAGATAATTAATCTATGCCATAAAATGATTATAAATTTTAACGATAATCAGTCACAATTTCAAAGTTTTGTTGCAGAGTTAGCGGTAATCAGTAAGCTTCTAAAAGATGACGGATTAACGCTTATTCAAGTTGAAAAAAAATTACCAAATGGAAAAAGATTTGATTTTGAAGTTGAAAAAGATGGTAATAAAACACTTGTTGAAGTCTTCAATATCAACTTTGATTTTGATCGTATGGAAAGCACAGAAAAATTTCAAAAACTTCTGGAACACAGATTAACAAAGAAACTCAATTCAAAGCTTAATGGATTAACTGGAACATATCCTCCATTTCTATTGGCTCCAGTTCTATGGGGTAATATTCTTGAGCTTGAGCGATTTGCTGGCGCATTTTCTTATTTTAAGGAATTCAATCAAATGATATATCGATTTACAATGATTGCAGAATTCAAAAACCCTGATGGAGAGTATTTATTCATGTTCGCTCATGTTGATGAATTTTTAGAAAGGGCAAGAAAAATAAATAAAATCTAACAACCGGATGCATTCGAATGCACACCAGCAGCGACTTTTTTGAGTGTGATTATTTATAGTCTGCAAATTAGCTTTAATGCCCTTGAGCGTGCTTCATGGTGTGCATCGATGATCCAGACGTTAGACCACAAGAAAAGGATTAAATATGATTTCATTTGAAATTATGAGAGCAGAGGGGATAGTTATTATTGAGCCATTAGGCGCACTTGAACAAACTGATTTTGAACGACTTACCAAAGAAATAGATGCATACATTAATGAAAAAGGCTATGTTAACGGAATCATAATACATACCAAAGACTTTCCTGGATGGAAGAGTTTCGGAGCATTCACACATCATATGAAATTCATTAAAGATCATCATAAAAAAATCAAAAGAGTAGCGGCAGTAACTGATTCAAAACTTATGTCAATTGCGCCAATGATAGCTAATCATTTTGTGTCTGCTGAAGTGAAGCAGTTTGACTATGCAGATATGGATGCTGCAAAGAAATGGGTACGGGAAGCTGTCTAACCAATCGTTGCAGAGGGAACAAGAGCCAGCGATGCCTTTTTAGCGTTTGCTATTATTTTATTGTTAAACATCTTTTTGCTTGTTAATATCGTACTATGGCTCTTGTCCCTGAACTCGACCGTTAGGCTTTAAATTTAAATCCCCCTTAGATTTTTCAGGGATTTTCCTGAGGAATTTTTCGAAGGATTTTCCTTCGGAGATTCACAAAGCGAATTTTCCTTGCAAAGAACCCCAAGGCGAATTTGAAAATGGCAAAATCTGTAAAACCCTATTGACAAAATTTTAGCTTTTTTAGTAGAATATTTAATATAGAAAAAAATCCGATACAAATCAGAAATTCGTCTATTAATTGTTAGGCGATGTGAAAATTTATAATTTATTACAAAAGGAGATTAGAATGAAGATCTATGTAGGAAATTTGTCGTACGAGGTCACCGAAGAGGACTTACGGCTGGCTTTAGAACAATTCGGGCAGGTTGAATCCGCCACCATTATAAAAGACAAGTATAGTGGTCAATCAAAAGGATTTGGATTCGTGGAGATGGCCTCTAAAGCTGAAGGGCAGTCTGCAATCGATGGCCTAAATGGCAAAGAGCTAAAAGGAAGAGTGCTTAACGTGAATGAGGCTCGCCCTCGCACCGAAAGTCGCGGTAGTAGAGGAGGATACGGCGGTAGAGGAGGATACGGCGGTGGCAGAGGAGGACAAGGTGGTGGCAGAGGAGGATACGGCAGTGGCAAAGGAGGACAAGGTGGTGGCAGAGGAGGATACGGCGGTGGCAAAGGGGGACAAGGTGGTGACAGAGGAGGACAAGGGCGTGGCAGATGAGGACCAAAGGGTGGCCGTAGCTTCTAATCATCGACATTCAACATATATAACTATGATCATATAAAATTTCGCCTAACAAGCCGCTCAAGACCGACCTGAAAAAGCTCACCGCTTTTTCAGGCGGCTTAACTTTCCGTTGGATTTCAATAATAATTGGTGCAAGGTCGCAGAAACAATTATCCTTACTAAGGAGGGTAATATGAAAAGAATTACTATTATCTTGCTGGTTTTGACAGTTTTTGGCACGGCTGCGTGGTCCCAGATGAGGGAAGGCACGATGGGCAGATCAACTCAGCAATTATACCCACAATCATATTCACAGGAAGAAAATGACAGACTCGATGAACTGATACGCATAAGCCGTGGCGGACAACTTTATGACGATTGGTGGAAAACCACGATTGATACGGAGAAACCCAAAAAAGACCACCCGCTATGGAAGGAACAAAGCACTAACAAACGGAGCGGATATGATACGTATCGGTGCAAGGAGTGTCATGGTTGGGACTATCGTGGCAAGGACGGTGCCTATGGCAAGGGGTCTCACTACACCGGATTCAAAGGGGTGTATGATGCAGCTGAGAAAATGTCTATAAAGGAACTTGAGAACATAAACAAGAGAGGCGCCAATAAAAAACACGACTTTACAGAGTATATTGGTGATAAAGAGATCGCTGATCTTGCACTTTTTATGAAAAAAGGACTTATTGACACAAGCAAATTTGTAAATAGTGAAGGTTTGCCCACAGGAGGTAATCCAAGGACGGGAAGCTATCTTTTCAGGAGAAACTGTACTCACATGTGCCACGGTACGGTAGGTATAGGAATAAATTTTGGAGACCCTGAAAAGCCTGAGTTTGTAGGCACCGTAGCTTACAAGAACCCCTGGGAATTCATCCACAAGGTTAGAAATGGTCAACCTGGCACAAGGATGCCCTCAGCAGTTATCAATGATTGGAGCGAAAAAGATATTCTTGACCTTTTGAGCTTTGCACGCACTTTGCCCAAGGATACATCAGAAATTGGCTGGTGGGGACGTTTTAGAGGGGGTATGGGTCACCACGAGATGATGCATGGAGATTACCGCCCAGGTAGTGGGAGAGGTTTCGGCCCAAGCTTGGAATGATACAGAGGATATTTGTAAGTTCACCTCTGAAGGGAAGACACCGAATCTCGAAGCGAATAGGGAATGATCTTCCGGTGGGTGTGTGAAACTTGGATTTCCACATACTTATCGGAATGTCTGATTGTGCATGAAATCCAACAACCGGTTCAACATGGACGACTTATTCCTCGCGGCCTCATCAGGTGTATCTTTTAGGGCCTTTAGGGGTCGGCCTCAACGTCCTCGCTTCGTATCCGCCGCCAGTTAACCACTGCGGCTGATTTGCAATGTTAGGCTTTAAATTTAAATCCCCCTTTCTGCTTTTTAGGGATGGGGCGAGTGAGCGAGGATGATAGAAGCAGCTGTCTGAAGCCGAAGGCTGAGTTTGCTGTTTCTCCGAGCGAGTGCAGTCAAATGCCGTTAAAAAAATCGAGGGGTGCCCTTTTTTGGTTCGTTTGCTTTCTAAAGACAAAAAATGAACAAAAACCCCGTTAAGAAAAGCAACCCTTTATTGTAATTTTATCTCTATTTCAGGGTGATTAATAATTGTATTGTGGATGAGGCAGTGTTCTGCAACCTTTAGAATAGCCTTTTTTCTCTCTTCAGAAATTTCTTCTGGCATCTTTACATCAACATTTATCTTAGAAATTCTGTAAGGGTTTTTGGACCTCTCCCCTTTTACCTTAATTTCCATACCTTCATAGGGAACACCGCCTCTTTTACAGAAGCCCTCTATATAGACACCTATACAGAAGCCAAGTGAAGATACAAAGAGCTCTGTGGGTGTAGGCCCACTGTCCTTCCCACCATTGTCCAGCGGCTGATCACAAACGACTTTATGACTCCTGCAAAGGGCTGTAAATTCCCTTCCTCCTGTATGTTTAATGGTAAGCTCATCCATTTGTAACTATTCCTTTAAATAAGAATGAATATTATTAGAATCTATTTCATTCCATATTCTTTTAATTTATTCTGTAAGGTCCTTCTCGTAACACCAAGAATCTCTGCTGCCTTTGTCCTATTGCCCCCTGTTTCGTCTAAGGTTTTTAATATAAGCTCTTTTTCTACATCCTTTATAGACCAACCCGGTTTTATTCCCATATCCTCTTTTTCCAATTCAGAAGAAATATTTTGAATAGCTAAAGGGAGATCTTTTGGCCCAAGATAATCCTCTCGGCACATAATAACCCCTCTTTCAATGCTGTTCTCAAGTTCTCTTATGTTCCCAGGCCAATCATGTCTCATAAGGAGGTCTATTGTCCTTGGAGCAAACCCTTTAATATTCTTGTGATTCTTGCTTTTATATATATCTAAAAAGTATCTTGCCAACAATGAGATATCTTCCTTCCTTTCTCTTAATGAGGGGAGCTTTATAGGTACGACATTAAGCCTGTAAAAGAGGTCTTCTCTAAAACTTCCTGATCTCACCTCCTCTTCCAGGTCCTTATTTGTGGCGGCTATTAATCGAACATCTACCTTAATGGTTCTCGTTCCTCCTACCCTTTCAAATTCTTTTTCCTGCAAAACCCTTAATATCTTTGCCTGGGTAGTGGCACTCATCTCACTTATCTCATCCAAAAATAGGGAGCCTTCATGAGCTAGCTCAAAACGGCCCTCTTTTTTACCAATCGCTCCTGTAAAGGCACCCTTTTCATGCCCGAAAAGCTCACTCTCTAAAAGAGTCTCTGGAAGGGCAGCACAATTAACCTTTATAAAAGGCTTATCAGCCCTTTTACTGTTCTGATGAATGGCATTAGCAATAAGCTCTTTTCCTGTTCCACTCTCACCGCTGATAAGAACTGTAGCTTCACTAGGTGAAACTAACGACAGGGTTTCGAATATCTCTTTCATGGCCTTACTCTTTCCAATAATATTGGAAAATTTAAATTGATCAGAAAGCCTCTCCTTAAGAAGAAGGTTTTCTCCTTTTAAATGGTAATATTCAAGGCATTTTGCAATAGCTATCTTTAATTCTTCTACATCCAGAGGTTTGGTAAGATAATCATGTGCTCCAGATTTGAGAGCCTCAACCGCTGTTTTCACTGAGGCATAGGCTGTCATAATCAAGACAGGAATTTCAGGATTTATCCTCTTTATCTCTTTTAGAGCCTCAATTCCTCCCAACTTAGCCATTCTAATATCCATAAGAACAAGGTCAAAAAAATTTTCTTCTACTGCCCCTACAGCATCAATCCCATCTTTTGCCTCACTAATGCTATAACCAATAGGAGAGAGATTCGCCTTTAGCATAGCCCGATGACTATCATCATCGTCAACGATTAATATACTTCCCCTACCCTCAATCATTAAAGAGCCCTTCTTAGGAACTACCGTGAATTTATAGCTAAGAGTATAGTAAAGGTTGAACCCTTACCTTCCTCGCTTTCTACCTCAATCTCTGCTTTATGGTTTTCTATTATTTTATGAATAATAGCTAGACCCAAACCCGTACCATTTTTTCTCGTTGTAAAAAAAGGATCAAAAAGTTTGGACAGATTATCTTTAGGTATGCCATGACCATTATCTGATATTTTAACCTCAATTTGCTCTCTCTCTTTGATTTTCCTTACGGAGACAGATATCTTTCCCTCTTTCTCTATGGCATCTATTGAGTTTAAAAATATATTTAAAAAAGCTTGTGTAATCTGATCCTTATCTACTCTAACCTTTCCTAATCCTTCTTCTATCTTTAAAGAAATCTTTATATCTTTCAATTTAATATCTGTTTCTATCAATTTCAAAGAATGTTCCAGTATTTCTCTTATTTCCTCTTCCTTAAAATCAGGTTCAGCAGGCTTAGCAAAATCTAGCAGTTCGCTGATAACTCTGTTTAACCTGTCCACTTCCTTTATCATTATTGAAGCATAATTCTGATCTTCTGTATCAGGGGCAAATCTATTTTTAAAATATTGGGCAAAGCCCCTGATTGAGCTTAGAGGATTTCTTATTTCATGGGCAACACCTGCAGCTAGCCTTCCCAAAGAAGCCATTCTTTCTACCCTCTTAACCTTTTCTTGTAACTCCTTTACCTCTCTTAGATCCCTTAAGATAAGCACAGCTCCCATACTACTCCCCTCTTCATCTATTAACTGAGTCGCACTTACACTTATGGGTATGATTTCTTTATCATCCTTTCTATAACTGATCTCTCTTTCCAAAAAGCCTTTTCCCGAAGAAATGGTATCTTCAATCTCAAGATCTTCTATTTTAAAAATCTCCGATATATGCCTTCCCTTTAATTTCTTCTCTTCAAACCCCAATATTTGAGCGGCAAGAAGGTTATTTGTAACGATTTTACATTTATTGTCAACAGAAACAAGACCATTTGCCATGTTATCCACAACGCTCTTGGTATAGCTCTTCATATTTTCAAGGGTTTGATTAACCAGATAATAATTATAAATGACAAACATAAAATAAAAGGCTGCTGAACCTACAATAAAAAGGATAACCGCCATCATGATGGCATGATTGACATCTCTTGCTCTTACGATTTCAAAACCCTTCATATTCAGCCCTAAAAAAATGGTAATGTTTTCTTCAAACACCCCTCTATCCGTTTCAAAGGTTGGTCTCCCCCTTCCGAATCCGCGCATCCCCCCCATCCTATGTCCTCCAAATCCCACATCTATGGGATAAAAGGGTTTGATAATTTCAAAAACCCTTTCATTCGGCTTTATTTCTCTTACAATCGTAATTATCTTATCCTCCTTTCTTATTTTTTCTAAATCGATATCTCTTTTAAATGGGGTATTGATACGTTCTCTCTGATTATGGGCAACAATAGTTCCTTTTTCATCTACCAATATAATATAAGCGATATCAGGCTCTTTTGCCGTTTCTTCAACAAGGGTTTGCAACCTATTCCTTCCCCATCCCATCCCCATCATCCCGCTCCTTGTTCCTGCCTCAAAGGCCCTGATCAAAGTGGTTCCTTCCCTTAAAAGATGTCTTTCCATTTGCTGCTTATGCTTGTGGATATTTCTATAAGTACCGAAGGCAAGGACAATGATTAAAACAAGAATAAAACCTAAAATACCTAGGGCTGGTATGTACATACTTTTTCTTACTTTTTTCATACCGACATTTCCATAGTTTTTATAAATTTTAAGTCATTGTAATATAAAAAATTGGGTTTTTAAAGAAGAATTGTGATTCGATTTCATTGGATGTTTAAAATCGGCTTTTATTCTCTTATGTAATTATCGATTCCTTTAACCTCTTTATTTTTAAATGCTTATTGACTTTTACGTATTACTATGTTATAAATAAAAGGTAATTTTCATCATTATCTAAATATTTAAATCTCATGGAACCACCTATTAAAACAAAAGAGATCAAAATCCCAGCTGAGATTAAAAAAAAGTGGCAGAGCATCGTTAATATTATGGCTGAGGTTATTCATGTACCCGCTGTCTTAATTATGAGAGTCAACCCCCCTTATATCGAGGTCTTTCGCTCCAGCAAATCAAAAAATAATCCTTACAAAGTAGGGGATAAAGAACATTTGGCTGGCCTCTATTGTGAGAAGGTAATAAAAACAAGGAAGAAACTGCTGGTTTCAAATGCCTTGAAAGATAAGAATTGGAAAGAGAACCCGGATATTAAATTAGGAATGATTTCTTACTTTGGGTTCCCCTTAATCTGGCCCAATGGCGATACCTTTGGTACTATCTGCGTCCTTGATTTAAAAGAAAATCGTTACAGCAAACTTTACGAGAAGCTCATACTTCAGTCCAAGGATCTTGTGGAAACTCATCTAGGCTTAATCTACAAGAATTCTCAACTGGAGCATTTAATCAACGAGCACAAGAATGCGAACAAGGCCCTAAAAGAATCTGGGGAGAGATTGAAGAAATTTTATGATAATGCCCCTTATGGTTACTGTTCTTTAGATAATAAGGGGATAATCTTAGAAGTAAATAAGACGATTGAAAATATGTTTGACTACAATAAGGATGAACTGATAGGAAAACATATATTGATACTTATGGAAGAAAAGACCAAGAAGCAGTTTGATGATTTTTTCCCTAAATTCAAGAAAAATGGGGTTATCGATAAAGAGCTTCAGTTTGTAAAGAAGGACGGTACAGAAGTCGAGGTTAGTTTTCGTGGTATAGCTGAGCATGATAAGAGTAAGAGAATTCTAAAATATTGGTTTATAATTAGGGATATAAAAGAGAGAAAAAAAGCAAAAGATCAGCTTAACGCCCTTTATAAATTGGGAAAAAAGATTACTTCTACTGTTCCTAAAGAAGACCTCCTCCCTTGGATAGCAGAGCAGGCTACTCAAATCATTGGTGCAGATTTATGTAATTACAGGGTTAGAGAGGGAGACTATCTTATTCGAGGTAGTGGTACGAAAGAAGGGATGGAGATAATGAAAAAGGAGAGAGTAAAGATCGGTGAGAGTGTAAGTGGTTGGATTGCTAAAGAGAAGAAACCTCTTATTATTCCTGATAATTATTTTGATTATCCAATGCTTCTTCCCGAACACAGGGAGATAGCAAAAAAATATGGTTTCAGGTCTGCTCTTGGTGTTCCCATGTGTATTGAAGGAAAAGTAATTGGAGTTATAATTGTGGTGTCAAAAAAGCAAAGGGAATTCACTGAAAAGGATGTAGAGGTCTTATCTGCCTTTGCTGATCAGGCTGCTATTGCTCTTGAGAATGAAAGGCTGTTTAAAGATTTAGAAAAGCTTTTCGGCGATCTTGAAGAGGCTAAGAAGGAATTAGAGGGATGGGGACAGGAGTTAGAGAAGAAAGTTGAAGAGAGAACAAGGGAGCTCAAGGATGTTCAGGCTCAACTGATTCATTCTGAGAGGTTAGCAGCCACAGGACGATTAGCAGCCAGTATTGCCCATGAGATCAATAACCCTCTTCAAGCCATTGATAGCTTTGTCTCTACTGTTATGAAAAATATAGATCAAAAGAGCCAGAATAGAAAGTATCTAAAATTTGCTCTGGAGGGGATCAACAGGATATCCAATATCGTCAAGCAGCTCTTAGCCTTTCATCGCCCTGAAGCAGAAAGAAAAGAGTTATTGGACATAAACACTGTCGTACAAAAAACCCTTTTATTAACAAAGAACCAGCTTTCTCTCAGCAATGTAAAGGTGGTGGAGGAGTTTTCATCTGACCTGCCGAAGGTGATGGTTTCTTCTCAGCAGATGCACCAGGTTTTATTAAATCTCATCTTAAATGCTCAGGATGCGATGCCAGAGGGTGGTGAAATAAGGATTCAGACAGGGGAGGATAATGGGGTGGTCCATATTGATATCAGTGATACAGGTTTAGGCATCCCTGAGGAGATAAGGGACAAGATCTTTGAGCCCTTTTTTAGCACGAAGAAGAGGGAGAAGGGGACGGGATTGGGTTTATCAGTTTCCTACGGGATTATCAAGGCTCATAATGGGGATATTTTGGTTAAGAGCAAAGAGAGGGAAGGAACAACCTTTACCATAAAACTGCCTGTAATTAGTCATTAAGCTTTTTATCTAAGATACACCCTTTCTTAAAATGTTCACTAGCTGTTCATATTTACCAGAATAATCTTTAGAATATCTATGGAATTTATTTCATATAAGGGAATTTTTAAGAAAAGGTAAAAGCTATTATCCCAAGGTCACATCTAAATAAAGCATTACAACAATACCAGCCATTGTGCCTAAGGTGGCCAGCCTCTCATGCCCTTTACGGTGTGTTTCAGGAACAATTTCATCACTTATTACATAGAGCATAGCACCAGCAGCAAATCCCATGGCATAAGGAAGAATGGGCTTCATCGAGTGGGCTGCCCAAGCCCCTATAAGAGCAAGGGGAATTTCAACAAGACCTGCCCGTATTCCAACAAAGGTTGCGTAAAACCGTTTCCCAAGACCAGCACTCAATGAAGAAACAGAAACCGCCAGCCCCTCAGGTATGTTCTGAATCCCTATTGCCATCATCAAAACCAAAGCATCGTTAAGATTTCCAGAGCCAAAACCTACACCTACAGCGAGTCCTTCCGGCATATTATGCAAGGTTATAGCAAAAATGAAAAGCCACACTGCCTTTATTCTTTTTGTTTCTATACCTTCCCTACCAAGAACAAAATGGATATGAGGAATAGTATTATTACCAATCTCCAGCATGAGAACCCCAAGAACTATCCCTATCATTACAGGTATCACTCCCCCATGCTCAATCCCAGGAATAATCAAACTTGTAAAGCTTGCTGTCAACATAATGCCTGCAGCAAATCCCAGAGAGCTGTCTAAAAATTTCTGAGTTACATTTCTAAACAGAAAAATCAGAAATGCTCCTATCATATTTAAAAAGGTAATGATAATGCCTCCCAATAGACCTTGAATAACAGGGTTATCTCCTGCTATCTTTGTAAAAAAGAAAGTCAATACTTCCATACATACTCCTTTTAAAAATTAAAAACAGATCCGATGGACAAATCTTTTTCTTCTATGTGGAGTAAAGTTCATTTGATACTTATAAGATAATTGTATAAAAAAATTCAATGTAAAAAAAGTAAAACTTACATTTCCGAACAGGAAAGACATGAATAATCAAATAACGATTCATTGTCTTAACGCTAAAGTTTTAGATGATATGAGGCTTCTTTGAAACGAGAGTTTTTGGCTTACAATGAAGAACTTAAAGAGAGGGGGGAGAAAAGTTCTAACTATCTAAAACTTTGGCACCAGCTCAATTCCTTCACTCTCATTCCCTGTCATATCAACTGCCGTTAAAATATAGGATTGAGTATCTTTCATGTCCCCTTTCAAAAAGTAAGATTTATCAGTAGTTCTTGATAAGAGGATGTAATCCCCTTTTATGTTTCTTCTATAGATTTTAAAAGAATCAAAATCCTTTATCTCTGGATATCTCCATACCAACAGAAATCCATTTGAGAGTCTCTTAATATCTACGATTTTCGGAGGGGGAGGCGGAGTCGTATCTAAGATGATTTCTGTTTTTAATTCAAGCTGATTATCAAAATCCTTTTTATCCCTTTCTGTAAAACGAATAATAATTTTTGGTTTTATTATGTTATCACCTTTTTTGACTTTGTATATTCCCTTATATATCCCTATTTCTTTTTCTTCCATTGGAACATTTTCAATAATAGACTCAATATCAAACACGATCTTGAGATCGGTTTTCCCTTTAAAATAGACCTTAATGGTCTCTCCTTTTAATTTATATATATCACTATCAGAATCTACCCATCCCTTGTACGTTATACTTGTCCTTTCTGTCTTTGCTGCAGGAATGGTCTTAACCAAATCTCTTGATAAATCTTCAGCTAACCTAATAATATTTTTCTTTCTTAAAACTATTGCTGCCTGGACAGCACCAGTCATTACAGATATGGGATCTAGACCTATCCTAACATTATGATTCTTTTTGATATCATCAACCCTCCACAATATCTCCCCTGTTTTTGTAGAAATCATCTCCATCGATATCCCAAGAGATATCTGTGAATAGAGGAAGGCATAGGTTATGTTAAAATGATTTAAATCCCCATAAATGATTGCATCTGCATTAAGTAACTGTCCCAATTTTTGGGAAGAGATTTTCTTTAAATTAGTATCAGCACTGATCCCATTGATATCCAATATCCTGTCGATGTGATTTAACTCAATATCAAGATAGCCGAGTGGTGAAAAATGACCATAAAAGATTTTTCTAATCGTTTCAGAATCGACTGTAAGAAAATTTTCTTCTTTGTCTTTATGAGAGGCCTTTATCGAATCTATAAAGGGGAGTATTGCAATACTCTTTGGGGATAGCTGATGAAATCTTTCTGAGAGAAAAGCATTTTTAGAGTTTGATTCTTGAACAGGATGAGAAAGTTCATTTTTTGAAATATTTTGGCAAGAGATAAAAACAACAAGGATAACTCCTAAAATTAGAAGCAAGAAAGAGCTTAAAAATGTTTTCATTACTTTCCAGCTATCAAAAAAGATTTTATAGAGAGTAATCGTTCTGATACATTAAATCTTTTTGGCTCATTTTAATTTCTTTATTATCAAAACTCGCTATTAGATTTCCTTGTTTGATTTCTTTCTTCTCAACAAAATCTATATTGTTTATTTTAAATCTCTCTTTTATTCTTAAGATATTTTTTCGCTTAAAACCTCTAAATTCTGAAAGACTTTTTTCTGGAATATAAAAAATAACGCTATTACAAACCTCTCTTTTGTATTTTCTGAAAATCAAATTCATTAAATCATAATCAATTTCTGATTTAACTAGATATTTAAGCGAGGGGTGAAAAGGACCATCAATGATTTTATCGAGCAAACTGAACGATGGATGCAATCCCAATCTGATAACTGGAATATTATTTATCTCCAGATTTAAGAGAATTATTTTGCATAGGCTGATGACCTCATCGAGGTTCATTGGATTATATTTTCTCTCCTTATACAGCTTCTCTAATGGAGTTCCTTTAATAACTAAGGTTGGATATAATCTCACAAAATCAGGTTTCCAATTGATTATCTTTTTAATCGTTGATTTTAAACTTTCAAAAGTGTCACCTGGCAATCCGAGCATAATTTGAATACCTATCTGAAAATGGTTATCACGCAATAGGTTAAATGAATCATAAACAACCCTAGAGCTATAATTTCTCCCTGATATGGCTAAGACAGAATCGTCGAGGGACTGCACACCAATCTCAATTGTTTTTACATATCTCTCTTTTAAAAAAATCAATTTCTTTTGATCTAAAAAATCAGGTCTGGTGGATATACGTACGCTTCCTACACTTCCCCTCTCCACATAACTTTTTGAAATCTCCAGTAGAGATTCTTGATGGGATATATCAAGACCGGTAAAATTGCCGCCGTAAAAAGCGATCTGAATATTTCTTGAGGATATGTTCGGATAATCGGAGAAGATTTTTAAAAGGTATAAATCTATAGTCTTTCTAATCTTTCTATTTGAAATCTTATGCTCAATTCCTGTTATCTTTTTTTGATCACAATAAATACAGTCATTAACACAACCGAGGTGGGGTATGAAGACAGGTATAATTTTAGGTCTCAAAAATTAAAACCTTCTTTCTTGACTTTCCTTAAAACCATTTTTGCAGCATTTTGCTCTGCCTCTTTCTTACTTCTTCCTTTTGCTCTTTCTAAGATCTTTTTATTAATACATATACCAATTTCAAAGGTCTTAGAATGATCTGGTCCATATTCATCAACAACCTTATATACGGGTCGTTTGCCCATTTTTTCCTGAAAAAGCTCTTGAAGCTTACTTTTGTAGTCTCTATCATCAAAAAATTTTGAAGAAATATCAGTATTTTTAAGGAATTTTAAAAAAACGGAGCTTGTTTTTTTATAACCACTATCTAAAAATATTGCTCCAAACAAAGCCTCTAAAGAACTGGCAAGGATTGAATATTTATCCCTTCCATTTGTTCTTTCCTCTCCTTTGCCAAGCAACAAAAACTTTCCCAAATCAATCGTCTGTGCTAAATTAGCTAAGTTAGCCTTGCTAACGAGCCTTGATCTGAATTTAGAAAGCTCACCTTCAGAAAAATTATCAAATTCTCTCAAAGAATATTCACTCACGATGAGCCCAATTACCGCGTCGCCTAAAAATTCAAATTTTTCATAATCTTTGAATTCCTTACTGTTTTCATTGATAAATGAACTATGAGTGAGGGCTTGATTGAGTAAATCTATATTTTTGAATTTATATTTAATCTTTTTCTGAACAATATCAAGATCTTTGATTCTTCTATTTCCTAAAGATACCATATTCATTTTAACCAGAATATTTCCGAAATACTAAACATGCATTCGTTCCCCCAAAGCCAAAGGAGTTAGAAATAGCAATATCAATTTCTTTTTTTCTAGGTTTGTTCGGAACATAGTCAAGGTCACAATCAGGGTCAGGTTTCTCATAATTTATTGTTGGTGGGATCATAGAACGGTTCATAGCAAGTAGGGTGTAAACTGCCTCAACTCCGCCTGCACCTCCCAAAAGATGACCTGTTGCTGATTTTGTTGAACTGATAGGAATTTTATATGCATGTTCTCCAAAAACTTTTTTTATTGCCATGGTTTCAAATTTATCATTCAGAGGAGTAGATGTTCCATGGGCATTTATATAATCTACTTTTTCAGGAGAAATTCCAGCATCACTCAAAGCATTTCTTATACATCTTGCTACTTCTTTTCCTTCCGGTTCTGGCATCGTCAGATGGTAGGCATCTCCTGTCATCCCGTAACCTACGATTTCTCCATAAATCTTAGCTCCCCTTTTTAATGCGAGTTCTAATTCTTCGAGAAGAATCAATCCTGCCCCCTCGCCCATAACAAAACCATCCCTTCCCTCATCAAAGGGACGAGATGCCTTTGTTGGATCCTCATTTCGAGTAGACAAAGCCCTCATAACACAAAAGCCTGCTACAGATAGGGGAGTTAATGCTGATTCTGTACCTCCGGCTATCATACTATCAGCATCTCCTCTCTGGATTATTCGAAAGGCATCACCAATTGAATGAGAACCAGCAGCGCAAGCAGTTGAAACACACGAATTAGGACCCTTAAAACCATGTCTCATTGATACGTGACCAGATGCTAAATTTGAGATGAGCATCGGAATAAAAAATGGTGATACCTTTTTATAACCCTTCTCTAACATGAGGCAGTGATATCTCTCTATAGATGGCAAACCGCCCATCCCTACACCTACTATGACCCCTATTCTTTCTTTGTCATAATGATTCCCTTCAAACTTAGCATCTTTTATCACCATCTCACTACAGGCTAAGGAAAACTGGATGAAGAGGTCCATCTTTTTAATCTCTTTTTTAACAATAAAATCTTCTGGTTGAAAATCGTTTGCTTCTCCAGCTATCTGGGATGGCAATTGAGATGCGTCAAATCTTGTTATTTTCCCAACCCCAGATTTTCCATTAATCAATGCCTCCCAATTCCTTTCAACGCCTACACCTAAAGGACTCACGACCCCTAATCCTGTGACAACTACCCTTCTATCCAGAAAAACCACCTCCTAAAAGTTATATATTATTCGTTATTCCCCTTGATTAATAAGTTTCTTTATATGTTCTATTGCCTCTCCTACTGTAGAGATCTTCTCAGCCTCTTCATCTGGAATTTCTATATCAAACTCTTCCTCGAGGGCCATGACTAACTCTACGGTATCCAGAGAATCTGCTCCTAAATCCTCAATAAAAGAGGCCTCAGAAGTAACCTCATCTCTATCTACACCTAATTGCTCTACAATAATGTCCTTTACTCTCTCCTCAGTTGAAGCCAATTTAACCTCACCTCCCTTTAAAATTATAAATAGTATTACATTAACATTCCACCATTTACATGAATTACCTGACCTGTTATATAGTCAGCATCGTCAGATACTAAAAAATTGACACAATTTGCCACATCATCTGGTGTTCCTAGTCTCGTTAGTGGTATTTGAGTAACCAGCCTGTTTCTTGCTTCTTCAGAAAGGCTCCTTGTCATCTCGGTGTCAATAAAACCAGGGGCAATGGCATTAACCCTTATCCCCCTTGGTGCCAATTCTCTCGCCATGGATTTGGTTAATCCAATAACCCCTGCTTTTGAGGAAGCATAATTAACCTGTCCTACATTCCCCATCACTCCCACTACAGAACTGATATTTACAACATTTCCCGTCTTTTGTTTCATCATATACTTCGCAACGGCCTTTGAACAATTAAAGGTCCCTGTCAGATTTACATTTAACACAAAATCCCAGTCTTCTTTCTTCATTCTTATTAAAAGACTATCTTTTGTGACTCCAGCATTATTAATAAGTATATCTATCCTACCAAATTTATCTATCGCTTGCTTGACCATAGCTTCAACATCAGAAAAAATAGAGACATTCCCCTCAACAGCAATGCTTTCCTTTCCCTGTTCTTCAATCACTTTTGCTGTATCTAAGGCCCCATTTAAATTTATATCTGAAATGACTATATGGGCGCCCTCTTTTGCCAGTTTGATAGCAATTGAGCGACCTATCCCTCTAGCCCCACCAGTTACTAAGGCAACTTTTCCAGAAAGGCCCATACTTATCTCCTCTATTTTTATTATCTATCTAAAGAATTAAGGGTCTTTTCTAAACTTTTTATATCCTCTACATTAAATCCTTGGACATCTTTTGAAATTCTCCTGAGCAAGCCGGTCAAAACTTTACCAGGGCCAACTTCTATAAAAGTATCAATCCCCTCTTCTATAAGTTTTGAGATAGACCTTTCCCACTGCACTGGGTTATATAACTGTTCAACTAATAATTCTTTTATTCTATCCTTTGATGATACTTTCTCTGCATTAACATTGGCAATAATGGAAAAGGATAAGTCTTTGATCTCTATCTTATCAAGCTCAGTTTTTAAACGTTCTGCAGCGGGTTGCATGAGGCTACTATGAAAAGGTCCACTCACAGGAAGGAGAACAGCTTTTATTGCCCCATCTTCCTTGGCAATCCTTACGGCCTCCTCAACCCCTTCTCTTTCACCAGCAATGACAATCTGATTTAGACTATTAAAATTTGCCGGTTGAACAATTTTATCAGATGATACTTTTTGAATGAGCTCATCTACTCTTTCCCTATCAAGTCCAATGATTGCAGCCATAGCTCCCTTTCCTAGAGGAACAGCCTCCTGCATAAATATCCCTCTTTGATGAACAAGTAATACCCCTTCTTCAAAGCTAAGAGCTCCTGCTGAAACCAAGGCCGAGTATTCTCCCAAACTATGGCCAGCTGCTATAATAGGCTTGATACCCCTCTCTCTCAATATCTTGGTTGCAACAATACTATGAATCAATATTGCAGGCTGGGTATTTTTCGTTAATCTCAGAGACTCTTCTGGACCAGAAAAAGAAAGAGAAGTGATATCATAATTTAAGATATGGTTTGCCTTTTGATAAAATTCCTCTACCAAAGGATACTTTTCATAGAAATCCTTTCCCATTCCAATATATTGTGAACCTTGTCCAGGATATAAAAAGGCTATCTTTTCAGTCATGATTGATCATTCTTACAATTCTTTTACATTTTAACTAAAACAGAACCCCATGCAAAACCAGCTCCTAGTCCAACGAGCAGTATAAGGCTACCTTCCTTTAGCAAACCCTCTCTTTTCGCCTCATCCAATGCTATAGGAATAGAGGCAGCTGAAGTATTTCCATATTTTTCGAGGTTAATATATACCTTTTCTTTAGGTAATTTCAATCTTTTTGCAATGGCATCTATAATCCTTTTGTTTGCTTGATGAGTTATCAAGAGGTCTAATTCGGACGATTTATATCCATTAGCATCTAAGGCCTCTTTTGCCACATTAACCATGGATGTTACGGCTATCTTGAATGTCTCATTTCCTTTCATTTTAATATAGTTTAACTTTTTATCTATAACTTCATTGCTTAAAGGTTTACGGCTGCCTCCGCCAGGTACAATCAGATAATCCTTATAGGTACCATCTGAATGAATATGGGTTGACAGAATCCCACTATCTTCACTATCCGATGCCTGGACGACAACGGCTCCAGCCCCATCCCCAAAAAGAACACATGTATTTCTGTCGGTCCAGTCTGTAATTCTACTGAGGACCTCAGAACCAATTACGAGAATATTCTTAAATGTTCCTGCCCTTATATATTGATCTGCTATGGACAATGCGAATATAAAACCCGCACAGGCCGCTGAGATATCTAACGCAGCACCCCGGTTTATACCTAGACTATTTTGAATGTAACATGCTGATGACGGAAGGTAGGTATCAGGGGTTGTGGTTGCTACTAATATTAAATCAATATCATTAGGGGTTATCTTTGCATCTTCAATGGCTTGGATGGCAGCCTTATAACCAAGATCAGAAGTGGCTTCGTCTTCCCCAGCAATTCTTCTCTCGATCACACCTGTTCTTGTTCTAATCCATTCATCTGATGTATTAAGAAGCTTTTCTAAATCAAAATTTGTCAATACTTTCTTCGGCAAATAGGAACCTACACCAACTATCTTTGATCTGATCATAACCTATGAATATCCTTTTTGTATCAATAGAGACTTAGGGTTCTGAATCTTCTTCTTCTTCCTCTTCCTTAGAGGTAAAAGAAAAGGAATCTCTTATCTGCTGCCAGAATTTTGCTTTTCCCACTTTTAAACCATAAATCTCAGAATTGAGTTCTATATCTTCCTGAATATGAAGATTGACCTTATTTATTGAAAATCTTTCAGCGAGTGAAATGGCATTTTTAATAGCCTTAGCATTAGAAGAACCATGACATATGATGCATATGCCATTAACTCCTAAAAGAGGTGCTCCTCCATATTCAGAATAGTCTAAGCTCTTTCTGAAAGATTGAATCCCTGATTTTATTAAAGAATAAGCCAGTTTGCTTTTTAAAGACTGAGAAAATGTATCCTTTAACATATTTCCGAACAATTCGGCGAGACCTTCACATGTCTTTAAGGCCACATTTCCAGTAAAACCATCGCAAACAATTACATCTGAAACACCACTAAAAACCTCTTTACCTTCAACATTTCCTATAAAATTTAACGAACTCCTTTTAAACATCTGAAAAGCCTCTCTTGTACTCTCGTTACCCTTTGAATCTTCTTCACCAATACCTAAAAGTCCCACCCTTGGCCTCGATTTTCCTAATATGTAACGCGCATAAATATTGCCCATTATACCGAATTGAAATAATTGAATGGGTTTACAGTCGACATTTGCTCCTACATCAAGAACAACAGTAGGTCCAGTTGATGTTGGAAAGGTTGTCGCTATTGCTGGCCTGTCCACTCCTTCTAAGCGACGAAGAATCAGGGTGGAAGCAGCTAATGCAGCTCCTGTATTACCCGCACTTACAACGGCATTTGCCTCTCCATTCTTTACTATCTCATTTGCAACCTTTATCGAGCAGTTTTTTTTCTTCCTCAGAGCTACAGAGGGTGCTTCATCCATACCGATTACTTCAGGGGCATGTTTTATAAAAATAGATAAACCTTGGGTATCAAATTTTTTTAATTCTTTTGTTAATATCTCCTCGTCTCCTATCAGTATGACCTTTGTTTTACACTCTCTTGAAGCCATTACTGCCCCTTCTACGATTGCCTCAGGGGCATTATCTCCACCCATTGCATCTACTGCTATTTTCATATATAACTCTTTATTCTAAATAAAAAATATTTCTTTTAGAAAAAAAGGGGTTAAACCTCTTTAACAGCCAAGACCTTCTTGCCCTTATATGTCCCACAGCTTGGACATACCCTGTGAGGTAATTTTATTTCTTGGCATTGAGGGCAAATCGATAAAGAAACTAAGCTTAATTTCTTATGAGTTCTTCTTTTATTTCTTCTTGATTTAGATGTCTTTCGTTTTGGAACCGGCATTTTTCTCCTTTCAATTCTTACGTTTCAGTTTTTTTAAAACCTCTAATCTAGGATTAACATCCTCGAGGGTGCAATCACACTTAGAAATATTAAGGTTCTGCCCACACTTTGGACATAATCCTAAGCAATCAGCTTTACATAAAGATTTCAGCGGAACAGACAAAACGATTTGATCCCTTACAACATCTCGAAGATCTATCTTTTCATCCTTATAGAATAATATGTCTAAATCCTTATGATCGAGCTCCCTCTCCTCTTCTAATAATTCATTTTCTAAAGGAATGTAAGTTGCCTCAAACCCTGTATCTGATGTATAAGTGAAGTTTTCTATGCATCGAGAACAACACATTATCATCTCTGTTAAAAGATGTCCCTTTACATACAAATCTTTACCAAATTTTTTTATTGTTCCCCTTATGGATATAGGTTCTTTTATATTAAAATCTTTTGCTTCAATGTCAAGATTTGAAAAGTCCTCTTTTAAATCAAACTCCAAACCTTGGTCTGGAATATCATAAAAATTTATACATAAATTAGATAATTTTTTCAAGTGAACTCTTCAATAAGTGCCTATACTTAAAGGAGAAATACATCTTTAAGAGGGCAGATTATACATATCCATATATCTATTGTCAAGCGAAATAATCCCCTCTAATTCTCTATGTATTTCCTCTAAATACTTTGTTTATTAGCGAAGATTATGAAGCTAACTTAATTTTAATATTTTATAAAGAATCTATAAGAATACCTTCTCTTAATCCATAGTCACTAATGATTACTTCTTTACAGTGAAAACATTCCATTATCTTTATGACAATTGCTGAGCCCGGTATTATTAAATCTTCTCTTCCTCTTTCCAAACCTAAAATCCTTTTTCTTTCTTGTAATGTCGCGCATATCAATATTTTAAAAATTTCCTTTATCTTTTTTAATGTTAAGATATAACCATTAATTTTCTCTGAATCATACACCTTCATTGCTAAGTCTATTGCAGCTAATGTAGTAAACGTTCCTGCAGTCCCAATTAAATTCATTCCTTCCTCTATTCTCAATTCTTCCCTTATTACTAAAATCTTTTTTAATATCTCCTTATCAATTTCTAAAATCTCTTTCTTATTGACTGGATCTGACACTAAATATTCTTCTGCAAGAGTGACCACCCCTAAATCTACACTATATATTTTCTTTAGACAACCGCTTTGTACCCTTATAAATTCTGTACTTCCACCTCCTATATCAACAATTAAAGCATGACGATATGTTCTCCCTATACCTTCCCTTACTCCCAATAAAGTAAGCCTTCCCTCTTCTTCCCCTGATATGATATTTACATCAAAATTCATCTTTAATTTTATTCCACCAATGAGTTCTTCGCTGTTCTTTGCCTCTCTGAGAACACTGGTAGCTACGACAGTAACCTTCTCTACTCCAAAACTATCTATCTTGTTTTTAAAATCTAAAAGAACATTCATAATCTTCTTTATTGATCTTTTCGATAAATAACCATCAGCACAAAGGCCTTTTCCTGTTCTTGTAATCTTTTGATCTGAATAGATAATATCGAATTTTTTATTTTGTTTTGGTTTTCCTATCAATAAACGTATTGTATTTGTTCCTAAATCAATTGCTGCAATGTTTTTCATCATTATTAATCCAATTTTTTACTCAATCTCTATAATCTCATAAAAATGAAATGTTAATAAATATCAGTTGGATTTAAAAATAAGAAGATACTTCTTTCCACTCAAAAAAGACTTGTGGTTAAAGTAGATTTTCTCTTGATGTTCTCTGATTTACCAGTACTTTCCTTCTTCAATTTTAGCCTGGGATATAAACTGCTGTGCTGAAAGTTTTCTGGCATATAAAAGCCTGCAGCCCATGGTTGTTATAATAAAATCCCTGGATTCCTTTCTCCCTTTTTCCTTTATGGCTAATAAAAAATAATCCGTTTTGAAATCACTATATAATGTCCCATCCCCTACTAAATAGGATATCAAAATGATATCTTCAAAAACGAGCCTTGGGGAAGTAATTAACTTAATCAATATCGAAAATTCACTTGAGGAGTGTCCCCCTTCAAATAATGAGGGAGAAACTTGAGTCTCTACTATATCTATCCCAATCCTCTGGGAGGCTTTTTTTATTCTCTCAGGCATATTTTTTGTAGTCCACTTTCCAGAAAATTCTTCTCGCTTTAAAGCTTTTACCTCACTAATCTTTCTCGTTATCCTCTCTTTTGATCTTTGAATCTCCTCTAAAATAAATGTATCTGCAGAATCGAGTTTGTCATTCACACTGACTTGGTAAGAACTGAGATTGTTTTTCCCACTACCAGCAAGGAAGATAAAATATATAATGATAAAGTGAAGAAAAAGACTAAAAAACAAAGGGAGTGCTATATCATTGAAATTCTGGATTCTTCTAATAAAACCTTGCATAAGTTACATTCCTATATTCTTCAAATATCTCCTCACTAGTTCAAGAGCCAATGTGGTTATACGGCTTTTAGCAATATCCAAGATACCACTAAACTTATGCTCCTCAACCATTGTCTTATCTTTTGAAGAGAGGGCAATATATGTAGTAAAGTCATTGGACTTATCTGTTCCGCCCAAAACAGCCAAGCCGATTTCTGAATGATATCTTTTTTTTATCTCTTTTGCAGCTATCTGAGCTGTCTCTCTGCTGATCAATCCAACCCTCTTTAATTTTTCTTCTTGAAGATTCAAGTCCTGAGTCAGTGCCTTTCCGTTTACAAATACAAGACATCCATTAAAGTATTTCCTATTGGAATCTGCTCTTAAAAATCTCTGGGCAAGCCATCCGCCTGTAAATGAATCGGCCATTGAGATTGTCTCTTTTTTCTCTTTTAATAGGGAACCGACTACCTCTTCAAGGGTCTCATCATCGGCCCCATAAATCATACTGCCAAGGCGTCTTCTTATCTCTTTTTCTATCTCTTTCATATTCTTAAGATTCTTTAACTGATCCTTTTCTTTCGCTGTAATGCGTATCTGTATCTCCCCATCCTTTATCAATAGACCTATGGGATAATCCTTATTTTTCATCAAATCCCCAATCTTCTCATCAACCTTGCTTTCGCCCATACAGCCTATCTTTAGAACCCTTGAACTTATCCCCTCTCTTAAAGAAAACTCCTCTTTTAAAAAGGGAATGACGCTTTTTCCCAAAAGATAGGTCATCTCTCTGGGTATTCCAGGAAGGGCAACAATAATCCCCTTTTCATCCTTTACAATAAACCCAGGAGCTGTGCCTACGGGATTTTGAATTGCCAAAGAACCTTCTGGTATGTATGCCTGCTTTCTGTTGTTGGGACTAAACGATATACCCCTCTTTTCAAAGTAGGCTTCGATTCCATCCATAAGCTCCTGTCTGAATTCCAGACCTTTTCCAATGGCCTCTGCAATCGACTCCCTTGTTATATCATCCACAGTAGGACCCAAACCCCCTGTTGTGATAACAATAGGGGACCTTTCATGAGAGAGCCTTATCAGTTTCCCTAATCTATCCCTATCATCCCCTACAGATATTTGATAGGAGACATCTATACCTAAAGAGGTTAACATCCTGGCAATATAGCTAGAATTGGTATCTGTAATCTCTCCTAATAACAGTTCCGTACCTATACTTATAATCTCACCCTGCATTTTCGCACCATAAAAATTATGATTTGATGAGCATAACAAATATCCCCTATTAAAATCAACTATAATATCGGGGATTGTTGTGACTTTCTTGCTCGTCCAAGAAAGTCACTAAAGAAGGGTGCCCCCCCTGCTTTTTTAAACGGCTTTTTGTTCATTTCTTGTCTTTAGAAAGCAAACGAACCAAAGAAAGACACCCCTTTGATTTTATATAATTACATAAATTTTGATATTTTGTTGCATAATCTTCAAAATATGATATTTTTTTAAAAAAATAGAGAAAAAACAAAACAAGAAATCCGTCTATTAATTGTTACACGATGAATACAATTGATTGAGGCGAAGGAGGGCAAAGATGAGAAGATTTCTGTGCGTCCCGTACAATATCTTACTGATCATCGCGTTTGTCACATTATTGTCAGGCTGTGCTGGGCTTTCCCAACAGTATAGAACATCTACCGAAGGAATATCGGTAAACTACACCGTCAACAAAGAGCGGCTTATTGACCCAAAAGCAAAAGTCTTCATTTCATCAAGCGGCGAGAGACTGGATAAAGAGGTTATTGGCGATGGAGCGAAGCCCTCTGTAGGCACACGAGTATTGGGATATGTAGCCTTTGGCGTTATCTATGCTGCGATGCCTGACCAACCAACTCTTAAAGTTCAACAAAATCCTATACGGATCTTCAAAACAGCCATGACAGAAAGACTGTCAAAGAACGGCATAGTTGTAACCAACAACCATGAGAATGGAGTGTTAATCCTTGATTTATTGGTGAGGCAATTCAAACTCGACTTCAACTTTGGAAAATGGACGGGGGAAGTCGGTTATATAGCCAGAGTTAAGAAGAGTGGGGAGATTATTTGCGAAAGCAATATATACGAAAAGGCAACAGCCTTCAATCTGTATGGGTTTGGCTCTGGAGAAAAGGCGATAAGTGAAGCTTTCAATAAGGCGATAAATAGACTCGACGTAAACAGTTGCTTCTCAAAATTCCAGAAATAGCCGATGATCGTGTAACCACGCCATGCAGCGGATCGCCGGTGGCTCCCGCTGATGGTCATGTTATGCCTTAAACAATGATTGAAAGGTATATAAATGTCATCAAGTTCTGACAATCCTCTTAATATGATCCCCGATCCATTTTCAGGTGACACGTTCGTATTGCCAGAAACTGAATGTACATCTGAACGCAAGCTATTTTTCAAGAGAATGAATGAGATTCAAAGTTTACTATATGTTACAAAATTATCGTTTGATGTCTGCAAAAAGAACTATGAAAAAAATATTATCCCAAGGCTCCCTACCAAGGAAAAAACACCCATGAGACTTGATATAAACGGTGGTAATCCCATTTTCTTGCCTGCTGCTAAAATAATTGAAATAACTTCAAATGGCGTAGATATCCTCACACGCCAAGCCTTCATAATGTTTTACGGATCTTTTGAAACATATTTATACCAGCTCTTAGAGAGATCTTTTCCAAACATTGGAATTACAGAAGATATCTTAGACAAATCACGTGATATACTCATGTTGAAAAAATGGGATGGCAAGTTTTGCAAGATGAATGAAGTTTTCAATATTGAATACAAAGCTAAAGATTTAATGAATTGGTTTAACAGCTTTGAGATGGATTTTGAGGGCATGAATCATAAAAATCCGTTAAATTTCTTAGATGAGTTGGCTCAAGTGCGACACAAAATTGTGCATGCATCCAGTATTCTTGAGAATGACAGATTGATTTTCATCGATATAAATATTTTTCACGGATATTTTGGTTTCTTTTTTCATTTAACTGATTATATAGATAAGCTTTTTGCTAAAAAATTTGGATACGATCGTAAAAAAATAAATCCAGGAGAGGCATAACAAGACACTGAAGTGAATACGAACCAGCAGGCCCTTTTTCGGCTTTTGATAATTTAAGATATTGAAATTGTTTTTTTACACTTTGGTATGCTTTATGGTTCACATCACTTAATTTTACATTATACCGTACGAGAACATGATGTTTAATCTGCAGAGCAAGAAACGCAGCAAATACTCAGATGCCAATCTCGCAAAGCTTGATGCAATGCTTGCTGACTACTGAGGCAGATAAAAAAATATGGTAATCAAAACATAACAGAGAAAAATGCATAAACAAGAACTTCGTCTATTAATTGTTATATGAACAAAATGTATATTTCACGTGAATTTTAAGGAAGACCATTTATATGAAGATACAAAACTTTGATTTTCCCATTTCAAGATATATCCTCCTCACAGGAGCAGGGTTTACGTATAATTATGGAGGATTCCTTGCCAACAGAATGTGGTCTGAAATTCATAATAGGTATCTTAAACTAGCTGAGAATCTTGAGGCTAATAAATTAAAAAGTGCTGTAAAAAAGACATTTAACTATGAAGACTTATATGAAGATGTTTTAAGATCTTCTGATTTTACAAAAGATGAAAAGGAGTTGTTTTTTAAGGCTGTTTTAGGAGCCTATGATGCTCTTGACGATGTAATTCGTGAATTTCGCCAGCAATTCTTTACGAGCGATATCTTAGATCTGAACAAATTAAGAGAGTTCTTTGGAAAGATAACTGGAAATCCAAAAGAAAGAGGATTCTTCTTTACCTTGAATCAAGACCTTTTTATTGAACGATATTGCTATGCAGGCGCTATTGGTCCTTCACTTCCTGGGCTGAGAATAAATAATCAACGATTTAAATCAAGAGAGTCTAATCCATTAAAAGAAAGCGATTATGTAAAAATAGTAAAAGACGACAATCCTGAATACCGAATTAATGAATGGAAGAATACTTCCAAATTATTCTACATTAAATTACATGGGTCATACGATTGGCGTGATGATAATAACCAAGAAATATTAATAATTGGCACAAATAAACCATCAAGAATATCATCAAGCCCTATACTCGCTTGGTACTTCAATCTTTTCAATACTGTATTGTCTATTCCAAAAACCAAATTGATGGTAATAGGATATGGTTTCAAAGACAAACATATAAATGAAGCTATTGCGCAAGCTGTTAAACAATCAAGTTTGAAAATCTACATTTTGAATCCCCAAGATCCAGAAATCTTCTCAAAGAAAACTCTTGGTATAAACAATTGGGTAAGCGAAGCCATATGGAGGGCTGTAGAAGGTTATTATCAACTAACTCCTAAGGAGATATTTTCTAGAAACTCTACAAATGCTTCTCTAATTCGTAATTTATATGATTCATATTTCTCTTAGTGTTAAAGATTATATTGCTTTGTATAGCCTGCTAAAAATAGCAAATCATATAACAAACACATGCACCAAGACGCTCGTAACCTCACACCTGTGAGCCAGGGCGTTAGGCTTAAATTTAAATCCCCCTTTCGATTTTTTAGGTATTTAGCAAGTGAGGAAATCAAGGAGCTTTCTCATCTCCCCTTTTGCTTTTTAGGGGTTTTTCAAGTGAACAAGCGAAAAAAGAGGCAAAGTGTCTGAAGGCGAAGCCAAGTTTTTTGCCTCGCCGAGTGAACAAAGACAAAACCCCGTTAAGAAAAGCAGGCGGGGCGTCCTGCTTTTTGTCCTTTTCTTGGACGAGCAAGAAAAGGACACACCAGCGCTGTTAAATACCGTTTAAAAAATCGAGGGGTGCCATTTTTGGATTGCTTTCTGCTCAGTACTAACGAGTTAATTGTTTGCACAGAAGTGATTCTGGAGACAAGCAAAAAGAGAACACGCATTTTTTGCAAGATTAAACGCTTTTTCCGCTGTCGATTTCCCAATTGCAAAAGGCCTTCTATGAATAAATTCATTTCGCTTGTCTCGAATATCTTTCCAATCTTTATAAAAGGTAGTCATCGAAGTTTGACCTATCGCATTTTTGAGAGAATTACCAGTAATTTTTTCGAAAGCCTTACATCGCTTATTAAAATTTCTCAATTGACTAACTTTTTTCTCTGCTTCAGACCAATCCACACCTTTTGATATGTTGATTTTGATGAGAAGGTCATCGAACATTTTCTCAAGCAGCGTACATGTTAATATAACTATGACTTTATGTTCTTCAAAACTATCATCATATTTAAAAAGAGGTACAAAAGCTTTTTGGGCTTCTTCAATTGTTTGCAGAGAAAGACGTTCTTTTATCATTTCGAGCATTTTGTTATATTCTAATTCTTTATCATCATATTTATTATATAAATTTTGAATTTCTCTGGCTGTCTTTATGGCTAAATCAGAATCGTATTTTTCTCCAAGTTGTTCTTGGAGAGTTTTAACTAATTCTTCTTCTAAATTGTCAATTCTGTCACATGCTTTTGAGTAAAAATAACCAATCATTTCTAAAAGTTCTAAGGCCGAAAGGCTGGGAAATATTAATCTTGTTAAACCTGAAACACTACATTTTGGACAAGGTATATCAGGACAGTCTAAATCAGGAGAATTTGAAAGATATCTACATTTAGGACACTCAGTATAAGTCAAACAAGTAGGGAAAGAACCACTATTAGCCAATTCTCTGTTAGGTATCATTTTGCCTCCATTTTTTATAAGAGCCGAATTTATTTTAACAAAAATGAACTAATTAAAAAATATTATTGTTTTTTATTGTTCCGGGGTCCCCTTTTGCTTTTTAGGAGTTTTTCAAGTGAACGAGGAAAAAAGAGGGAGGGTGTCTGAGCAAAGCGAGTTTCCTCCCTCGCCGAATGAGCGCCAGAAAAATTCCGTTAAAAAAAGCAAGGGGGTGCCCTTTTTTGGTTCGTTTTTTGGGCAAGCAAAAAATGAACAATTTTCTTTCAATTGAAACTTCATAATTCTTTTCTTTTAAACTATTTTAAATTTAACAAGTTTTTTTAAAAATTTTTACTTGACAATACAACATATAGTAGTGTATTAAATATTCACTACAAAATAGTGTATTTTTTTCTTATTCTAGTATAAACTCGTCTTTATTAGTATTATTTTCTACATCAAGAGGAAAAGGCTATGGACCCTGCCAGTAATGTCACTAAAAAGAAATCCAATATTGATGAAGTAAGCGAAGAAAATCTTCATCCCAAACAGGATAATAACAGATTGGACAGTAGAAAGGTTCTTAATTCTCTAGGTGTAGATTTGAAAATAGCCGATCCCATAATAAAAGAGGTAATCGATGATAATGATGAAATAGTCCTTTCCCCTAATGCTCTTACTGTACTAGAAAGGAGATATCTGAAAAAGGACGAAGAGGGAAAAGTCAATGAAGACCCTAAAGAGCTATTTAAAAGAGTTGCCCTTAATATCGCTTCAGCAGATAAGATATATGAACTAGATATTGATATAACAGGAAAAGCCAATAAATCTTATCGAATGATGGCAAATCTGGAGTTCCTTCCAAATTCTCCAACCTTAATGAATGCAGGAAGAGACCTTCAACAGCTATCAGCATGTTTTGTACTGCCCATTGATGACTCCATGGAGAGTATTTTTGAGGCAGTAAAACATACAGCCCTTATCCATAAATCCGGCGGTGGGACAGGCTTTAGCTTCTCAAGGCTAAGACCCAAAAACAGCCCTGTAAAAACTACCAAAGGAATCTCCAGTGGCCCTGTATCCTTTATGGGCGTATTTGATGCTGCAACAGAGGCAATAAAACAGGGAGGGACCCGTAGAGGGGCAAATATGGCGACACTCAGGGCAGACCACCCCGACATCATTGAGTTTATCACTGCAAAGAGAAATAATAAGAGACTAAACAATTTCAATATATCTGTGGCTATAACAGAAGACTTCATGAAAAAGGTAAAAAATAACGAAGAATATGAATTAATCAACCCTCATACAAAGAAGGTAACAAAGAGGTTAAAGGCCAAAAAGGTGTTTGATCTTATCATTAATATGGCATGGAAAAACGGTGACCCAGGGATTGTATTTTTAGACAGAATCAATAGGGATAACCCCACTCCAAAGTTAGGGGAAATAGAAAGCACAAATCCCTGTGGAGAACAGCCTCTCCTCCCTTATGAATCTTGTAACTTAGGCTCGATAAATCTCTCTAAAATGGTTTTGAGTGGTAATGGAAAAAATATCCTAGATTATACCAAGCTTGCAGAAACAGTAAAAACCTCTGTCCAGTTTTTAGATAATGTTATTGATATGAATAACTATCCCATAGATTTAATTGCAAAAAATACCAAGGAAAACAGAAAGATTGGGCTTGGGGTTATGGGATTTGCTGACATGCTTATCAAATTAGGAATCCCTTATAATTCTGATTTGGCTCTTGCTACAGCAGAAGATATTATGAATTTCATCTTAAAAGAGGCAAGAAAGGCCTCTGCAGAGATAGCCATAAAAAGAGGGGTATTCCCAAACTACCAAGAAAGCATATATGCTACATCCAATAATGGCTTGAATCTTAGAAACGCAACCCTCACAACCATAGCACCCACTGGAACCCTAAGTATCATAGCTAACTGCTCAAGCGGCATAGAACCCCTCTTTGCCCTCTCATACATTAGAAAGGTTCTGGATGATGATGAACTTATTGAAGTGCATCCTTTATTTGAAGAAGTGGCAAAAAAGAGAGGCTTCTATAGCAAAGAGCTCATGAAAAAGATTGCTGAAAAGGGATCGGTTCAAGGGATGGCGGAGGTGCCTGAAGATATTCAAAAACTCTTTGTAACTGCTCATGATATTTCACCAGAATATCATATAAGAATGCAGGGGGCATTTCAAAAATACACGGATAACGCCGTCTCAAAAACAGTAAACTTAAGACATGATTCTACAACTGATGATGTTAAAAAGGTATATCTCCTCGCCTATAAACTGGGCTGCAAAGGTGTTACAATTTATAGAGATTCTAGCAGAGATAAACAGGTTTTAAATATTAATAAACCAACAAAAGAAGCCCAAATAAAACGCATTCCAAGGCCAAGATCCGAAATTACAACAGGCACGACACGGATGATGAAGACAGGTTGCGGGAAGCTTTATGTAACCATCAATGAAGATGAAAAAGGAAAGCCCTTTGAAATATTCAATCAGATGGGTAAGGCGGGTGGCTGTTCAGCATCTCAATCTGAGGCTCTTGGAAGACTGGTCTCTCTTGCATTAAGGTCTAATATTGACACAAGCGAAATAATAAGCCAGCTAAAAGGAATCAGTTGCCATCTTCCGGTCTGGCAAAATGGAGGTAAAATTTTATCATGCTCTGATGCGATTGCAAAGGCCTTAGAGAGCTACTTAAACATAGGGGAAGCTTCTTACCAACATGCATTAAAGGAGATTACAGAAATAAAGATAACCAGTGAAAAACTCTTTATGAGGGGGAGCTGTCCTGACTGCGGTGGAATTGTTGAGCATGAAAGCGGATGCTTGCTCTGTAAGCAATGCGGTTATTCAGAATGTTATTAAAAATTTATGGCTTGTTGTCAAATACCTAAAAGATGTAGAAAGTTGGTACCCTTTGAGCTCCTAATCACCAAAACAAACGCTGGTTGTTACAGCTCACCAATTAAGTAAAGGTTCTGCTGGCCCTTTTACTTAATGAGAGAAGCAACAAAAAGGTATGAGACAACAAGCCATACTTTTTTTCAAAAATTTTTCTAGCTATTTAACCAAATATCCTCACCCATATTATTTTCTATAACTTAATCTTATCTACAATCTTCCTCTTATTGAATACAACTGTATTCTTATAACCAATCTTTTTTAAAATCCTCTTGGCTTTATTAAAATCTCTCCCTACATCATCTGGGGTGTGGGCATCTGATCCCATAATAACAGGTACAAACCTCTTTTTACAATAACGTAATATCTCTTGCGAAGGATATATTTCACTTACAGGCATTCTTAATCCAGAAGTATTAATTTCTATGGCCATCTTTTCTTTTTTTATCGTGTTAATAACCCTTTTTATCTCATGAAAGATGTTTTTTTCTGGCCGATAGCCAAACTTTTTGACTAAATCAAGATGGGCAATAATGTCAAATAATCCTGTAGAAACAGCCTCCCTTAAAAGTCTATAATATTCTTGATATATCTCTGTTATATTTTCTTTTTCCCATGACTCCTTATAGGCAGGATTATCAAATCCCCAATCCCCAATATAGTGTAAGGAACAATACACATAATCAAAGGGATACTTTTCAAGTATCTTTTGGGTTTCCTCTATACATTCAGGAATATAATCAACCTCGATTCCCAATTTTATCTCTATCTCTTTGAAACGATTGTTTATTTCTAAAACCTTGCCTACATAAACAGGCAACTCCTCGCTTAACATAGTTATTTCTGGTTCCCAATGCCTAAGGAGGGGGAAGTGGTCAGCAAAGCCTATCTCTTTAAAACCAAGGTCTATAGCCTTTTGAACATAATCTTCGAAATCTCCAGTGGCATGCCCGCAAAAGATCGTGTGGATGTGATAATCTATCATGCATCTAATTTAACATTTTTTCTGTATAATGGCAAAACAAACCTTCAGTGACCTAAAAATTAATCTTGATAATTCAACAATTTTTATAAAAATCTTTAATGGCTTTATACCTCTTGAAATCAAACAGACAAAGACCTATCAAGTTCTTAATTAAGAAATAGATCCAATTCCCTTTCTTTTGCTATTCTATGAAGATTTACAAGAGATTCCTTTTCTATCTGTCGTACTCTCTCTCCGCTGAGTCTTAATTTCTTCCCGACTTCTCTTAGACTCATGGATTCTTTCCCATTTAAACCAAACCTCATCTCAATGATCTCTTTTTGCCTCGGCTCTAATTCTTCAATTAACTTAGCGGTCTCTTTACTCAAAGACCTCTCTTCCAAATCTTGGTCAACCCTTGCAGGATCGTCCTCCCCCAATAGCTCAACAAAAGATTTCTTGGAATCATTAGATATA
>Ga0307379_10000671_pt1 | contig 56409 bp, 53 predicted proteins | sample UN2MG_FD_202237 | JGI IMG/M metagenome (GOLD analysis project Ga0307379, IMG submission 202237) | Soil microbial communities from Risofladan, Vaasa, Finland - UN-2 | ecosystem: Environmental > Terrestrial > Soil > Coastal area > Acid sulfate soil | place: Finland: Risofladan, Vaasa | collected... | reverse complement strand
GCGTTGGGCCGTTTCTTCGATCATCGTTTTTTCACTGATGATGGGGAGGAACTGCTTGGGTCTCTCTCTCCGGCTCAGGGGCCAGAATCGTGTGCCGACCCCGCCGGCCAAAATCACAGCATAAAATTCCATTTTTACCTCATGAATCCTCGAGTTTTGCGATGACAGACTCGAGCGTTTGTTCCACCTCTTTGCGGATGGCCGCAAGATCCTCCTCGGTGTCCGCCTCGAAACGGAGAACAAGGGCTCCTTGGGTGTTGGACGCCCGCACAAGAGCCCATCCCGTGGGATATATGGCTCTGACTCCATCGATATCGATGACCGGATGTTTTGCTGAAAGCACGCCTTTCACTCCATCCACGATCTTGAATTTGACTTCGTCTGAGGCATAGACCCTGATCTCAGGTGTGACATACGTCTTGGGAAGGTCTCCGAGCAGCTCGGAAAGCTTCTTTTCCGACCGGGAGAGAATCTCCAAGACACGGGCCGAGGAATAGATGGCATCGTCAAACCCGAAAAACCTATCGGCGAAAAAGATATGTCCGCTCATCTCTCCGGCCAGAAGCGCATGTTCCTCTTTGATCTTTTTCTTCATCAGGGAATGGCCAGTTTTCCACATGATCGGGCGCCCGCCCAGCTTCTCGATCTCTTCGTAGAGGAGCTTTGAGGCTTTGACCTCAGAAATGACCGCGGCGCCGGGATTTTTTGAGAGGACATCTCTCGCAAAGAGCACCATCAGCATGTCTCCCCAAATAATCTTGCCTTTATCGTCGATAACCCCGATCCGGTCGCTGTCTCCGTCGTAGGCGATACCCAGATCCGCCTCTGTTTCTGCCACTTTTTTGATCAGGTCCTCGAGAGCCTCGGGAAGAGTCGGGTCCGGATGGTGGTTGGGAAAGTTGCCGTCCATTTCGCAGTAGAGGGGAATAACCTCACATCCGAGATGTTCAAAAATGGGCACAGCCACCACTCCCCCTGTGCCGTTTCCCGCGTCGACGACCACTCTCAGTTTCTTGGAGAGAGAGATGTTGTTCACCACCCAGTTGAAGTATTCAGGACCGATGTTTATTTGGGTTGTCTCCCCTGGGGATTCCTGGATGAAATCCGAACTCTTTATCAGGGAGTAAATGTCCAAAATGGTCTTCCCGAAGAGAGTCTCCTTCCCGACCATTATCTTGAATCCGTTGTATTCAGGGGGATTGTGCGAACCGGTGATCATCACTCCTGCATCGTACGGCTTCGTGTACATGGTGAAGTAGAGGAGCGGTGTCGGGATCGTCCCCAAATGAGTCACCGAACATCCTGTGGAGAGAAGCCCTTTGGCTAAAGCCTCTGCAAACTGAGGCGTGCTGAGTCTGCAGTCTCCCCCCAGGGCGACATCCTTTTTCCCTTGGCGGCGGAAGTAGGTCCCTATGCCTTTACCGAGCAATTCAACGGTCTCCGGAGTCAGGTCTTCGCCGACGATCCCTCTGATGTCGTATTCTCTGAATATTTCCTGTCTGAGTTTCATTGTATCACCCCAAATCAATCAGGCACCACAACCTTTGTGCCTGATGGAATATTTATATGTCAAATAAGTTCACTTCTTCTGTATTTTTTTTGTTTATGTAAGATCGGAAACATCGGGCAGGCTCTTGACCTTTTCTTGGATGACGGACCACTTATCTTGGGCTTCGAGGATGAGTTCGATAAACTCCCGGACAGCCCCACCACCCCCGGGATAAACGCTTATGAAATGGCAGTATTTCTTCACAAAAGGATGCGCATCAGCCACAGTCCCTGCCAAACCCACGCTTTTCAAAACCTCAAGATCTCCCAGATCATCGCCGATAAAGGCTACTTCCTCAGGAACGAGGGCATGCTTGTCCAGGATCTTTTCGAAAACCCTCATTTTATCCAGAATGCCTTGATGGAGTTCCATGATCTTGAGTTTTTGAGCCCGGATCTCGAGAGGTTTGGATGTTTTTCCAGTGATGATCCCTGTTTTGAGTCCCGCTAGGTGCGCCAAAAGAATGCCCAGACCATCCCTGACGTGGTATGATTTTAACTCTTCTCCGTCTGGAAGCAAAAAGAGTTTTCCATCCGTGAGAGTCCCGTCTACATCCATGATGATCATCTTGATCTTTTTCGCCCGTTCCCTGTTCTCCATCAGAACATCTCCGTCCGCCACAGGTCATGGAGGTGGATGAGCCCTTCCACGCCCCCCTCTGTGTTTGTGACGACCAGGGATGTGATCTTCCTCTCCTCCATGATGTTGAGGGCTTTGGTCGCCAGGTCCTCCTTGTCGATGGTGGCAGGATCGGCCGTCATACAATCCTTGGCCGATTTCTCGAAAAAGACATTCCCGTGTTTTTGGAGCATTCGCCTTAGATCTCCGTCGGTGACGATCCCCAGCAGCCTCTTGTTTTTGTCGAGGACACAAGTCATTCCCAATTTCTTTTCTGATATTTCCTCTAGGACCTCTTTCATGGGTGTGTCGGGGCCAACGGATGGGACTTGTCTTCCTTTGTGCATCAAGGCTTTGATCTTGAGGAGTTTCTTTCCCGCCTGCCCCTTGGGATGTACAAAGGCGAAATCCTGTTCTGAAAATCCCTTTTTCCTCATCAGTGCGATCGCTAGGGCGTCTCCCAGGGCCAGGGCCGCGGTAGAGCTGGCCGTGGGTACCATTCCGCTCGGCTCCGCTTCTTTTTCAACCCAAGCCTCGAGTACGATGTCGCTGTATTGTGCCAATTTTGACTTCGGGTTCCCGGTGATGCAGATCAGCTTGATCCCGATCCGTTTGACAAAGGCCAAGAGGTCAACGATCTCTCTCGTGTCGCCGCTGTAGGAGATGATAATCAGGATATCCTTCTTGACGATCATCCCTAAATCTCCATGCCCGGCTTCCGCAGGATGGATGAAGAGTGCTGGTGTGCCACAGCTCGCGAGCGTGGAGGCGATCTTCCTTCCGACGATCCCCGATTTTCCCATCCCCATGACAATGACGCGTGATCTGGCCTGAGAGAGGAGATCAACGGCCTTGGCAAAATTATCATCCAAGCGGGAAGCCAATCTCTTCACGGCTTGAGATTCGATCTCCAGGACATTTTTTCCAGTCTGGATGATATCTTCTTTTTTCATGGTGGCCTTATCCTTAGTCCGGATTATCGGCTTCGGCGACGACATTCTTTATCCGGAGACAGAGAGAGAGAAAACTCTTTAAGTTATTGATATTAAATGAATTATGGCTATCAGAGAGGGCTTGTGATGGGTTGTCATGGATTTCAAGAAACAATCCATCGGCGCCCGCCGCGATGCCCGCCTTGGCCATAAGGGGAATAAATTCGGATTCTCCCCCGGAAAAATCACCCTCTCCCCCGGGTTTCTGGACGCAGTGAGAGGCATCGATGACAACAGGGAATCCCCACTGTTTCATCGTCGGGATCGAACGGACGTCAAAAACAAGGGTGTTGTACCCGAAGGATGTCCCCCTTTCCGTAAGGATGAGCTTGCCGTTTCCCTGACTGAGGACCTTATCGATAACGTTCCTCATATCGTTGGGAGACAAGAACTGCCCTTTTTTGATGTTTAGAGGTTTTCCTGTCTTCGCCGCTTCCAAGATCAGGTCTGTTTGTCGGGAGAGAAAGGCGGGAATCTGGATCACATCGAGCACCTCAGCCGCCCGGGAGACCTGGATGGTCTCATGAACGTCGGAAAGAACAGGGATCTGGAGTTCTCCTTTGATGCGTTGGAGGATTTTAAGTCCCCTATCGAGGCCGGGTCCCCTGTAGGATTTGATCGAGGAACGGTTGGCTTTGTCATAAGAAGCTTTGAAAATAAAGGGGATCTTCAGGTCTTCACACACGGATTTGATGCTGTGCGCCAAACCCAGGGCGTGGTCCTCGGATTCGATCACGCAGGGTCCTCCGATGAGGAACAGGGGATTTGCCCCCCCTATTCTGACGCGGGAGTTGATCTCAACTTCTTTGGCAGCGATATTCATAGCTAGCTCCGATAAATGCCTTAAAGATGGGATGGGGCTTGAGGGGCTTGGATTTGAATTCCGGGTGGAACTGACACCCGAGAAACCACGGATGGTCTTTGATCTCGACAATCTCCACCAGGTCGTGATCCGGATTTTTCCCCGAGATCACCAGCCCTGCCTTCGTGAGAATCGCCTCATAGGCAGGGTTGAACTCGTAGCGGTGGCGATGCCGTTCGTAGACTTGGCTTTTCTGGTAAGCGTTTTCGGCAAATGTCCCCTTTTCTAATCGGCAAAGGAATTGCCCCAGACGCATAGTCCCCCCTATGTCCTGGACACCCTTCAGCTCTCTCCACTTGAAGAAGATCTTGTGCGGGGTCCGGCGGTCGAATTCCGTGCTGTTGGCATCTTTGAGGTTGGCGATATTCCTGGCATATTCGATGGTAGCGCACTGCATCCCCAGACAGATCCCGAAGTAAGGAACCTTGTTGATCCTTGCATATGTGACAGCTCTGATCTTACCCTCGATCCCTCTCACCCCGAAACCACCCGGCACCAAGATCCCATCGGCGTGCGCAAGGATGGTCTTTGTTTCGTTTGCCTCGAGCTCCTCCGCTTCGATCCACGAGATGTTCACTTTGAGCTGGTGAGCCGTTCCCGCATGTGTGAGCGCCTCTTTCAGGCTCAAGTAAGAGTCCTGGAGTCCCGCGTATTTTCCCACCAGGGCGATGTTGACCTCGTCTTTGGGGTGGGTCATCCGGTCGAGCATCTTTTTCCATCGGGATAGATTTCGCCGTTTTGGAGGAAGGGCCAATCTGTTGAGAATGATGGTGTCTAAATCCTCACGGGCAAACAGGAGAGGAATTTTATAGATGTTGTCCACATCCTTGGCCGTGATCACGGCTTCGAGCGGGACATTAGTGAACAGAGATATTTTGGCCTTCAAGTTCTTATTCAGCTCCCTGTCTGTCCGGCAGAGGATGATGTCGGGCTGGATACCGATGGCCCGCAGCTCTTTCACGCTGTGCTGGGTGGGTTTTGTCTTAAGCTCTCCCGAGGTCTTCATGTAAGGGACCAGTGTTAGATGGATGAAGAGAGAATCGGTGGGTCCCATCGACAGGCGCATCTGACGGGTGGCCTCCAGGAATGGAAGCCCCTCGATGTCACCCACCGTCCCCCCGATCTCGGAGATCACGATATCGTTGTCATTGGCAGCGGCGAGAAATGCCTTGATGATCTCATCTGTAACATGGGGGATCACTTGAACCGTTTTACCAAGGTAGTGTCCTTTTCTTTCCTTTTTCAAGATCAGGTCATAGATGCGGCCAGCCGTCCAGTTGTGCGCTTGAGACGTGCGTGTGGATGTGAAACGTTCATAATGTCCCAGGTCAAGGTCTGTCTCGGCTCCGTCATCGGTGACATAAACCTCTCCATGCTGGAAGGGATTCATGGTGCCAGGGTCGACGTTAAGGTAGGGATCAAACTTTTGAAGAGTGATCTTATAGCCATGGCTTTCCAGGAGCATTGCGATCGAGGATGCGGCGATGCCTTTTCCGAGAGCTGAGAGAACTCCACCTGTGACGAATATGAATTTAGTCATGAGGCTCCTTTTTCATAAAATCTTCAATCATGATTATATCCTGTGGTGTGTCGACACTCAAGGTTGAAAAATGTGTGAATACAACTTTTACTCTGTGCCCGTTCTCCAAGACCCGGAGTTGTTCGAGTTTTTCCTCTTGTTCGAGCCTCGAAGGGGGCCACTGGCACATTTCGAGTAAAAAATCTCTCCTGTAGCCGTAGATGCCGATATGCTGGAAAAAATAATCCGAGGGTTTGAACGGAAGGGGAGATCGCGAGAAATACAGTGCGTAGCCCTGTTTATTTGTCACCACCTTAACGATGTTTTGGTCTTCGAGAAGAGAGAGATCATCAACCTTTATGGCCAGCGTGGCCATAGGAGTCTCTTCTTGTAACATTGCAAAGATGAGGGCATCGATCATTTCTGCCCGCACTAGAGGTTCATCCCCCTGGATGTTGATAATATAGGGTGAGGAGAGGGTTTCAGCGATCTCTGCGACCCGTTCCGTACCCGAAACATGGCAGGGGGACGTCATCCGGACATCCGCCCCGAATTCTTGACACGTCTCATAGATACGCTTGTCATCGGTGGCGATAATAAGGTTTTGGAGATGAGTAGACTTTTGGGCCCGTTCATAGACCCACTGGATCATGGGTTTTCCCAAGATAGAAGCGAGAGGCTTCCCCGGAAAACGCTGCGATGCATAGCGGACGGGTATGATTCCTGTAACTTCCTTCAAAGCTCGGGTCCCGTTGGGATCGTATCTTTTTCCTCGTCCTCTTTTTCTTTAGGTGTGGACTTTTCTGGGCTTTGTGGGGGCATTTTATCCGTTGTTTGACAGGTCGCTTCCAGATAAGCTCCCTCTTCGACGACTAACTTTGGCGTCGTAATCGTTCCTATCACACGGCCGTTGGAGTGGATATCAACCCTTTCAGAGGCCTGGATGTTTCCCTTCACTTCTCCATCGATCACCATATAGCCGATCTTGATGTCGGCATCCACCTTTCCGCTTTCGCCGATGATGAGCATAGAATCAGAGTCGATCTTTCCTTTGAAACGACCGTCAATACGGAACGATCCTTTGAAGCTAAGCTCTCCCTTGATCTCTGTATCCTTATCGAAAAATCCTGTGATTTTATCCTCCTCGAATTCTCTTTTTCTTTCTTTCATGTATGAACTCCTTTGATTTTTTCATAAATGCGATTGAGGTCGTCAAGAGTGTAATAGAAAATTTTTAAGACTCCTTTGTTTTGGTCGCCCGAGAGCACCACTTTTGTACCAAGAAGCATGAGCAGTTCTTCCTGAAAAATGAGAAGATCCGGGTCCATGGGGGCTTTGGGTAGCTTTTCAGTTGGGGCCTGGAGTCTGCGGACCCATTTTTCGACCCCGCGGACAGAGAGGTTATCCTTGACGATTCGTTTAGCCATAGATCGTTGGCGCTCAGGATCCTCGACTGGGATCAATGCCCGGGCATGTCCCATTGAAAGTTTTCCTTCTTGGATCAACTCCTGGATATCACCGGGAAGCTTGAGAAGCCGAAGAGTATTTGCGACAGACGCCCTGTCTTTCCCCACTTTTTTGGCCACATCTTCCTGGGTGTAGCTAAAATCCTGGGTCATTTTCTGGTATGCCTTTGCGATCTCGATAGGATTGAGATCTTCCCTCTGGAGGTTTTCGATCAACATCGCCTCATGCTGCTGGGTCTCGGTGAGGTTCCGGATGAGGACCGGAATCGTCTGGAGTCCGATCTTTTTTGCCGCGCGCCACCGACGCTCGCCTACGATGATCGTGTAGTTTTCCTCATCGGGGACAACGACTATGGGTTGCAGGATCCCCGTTTCCTGGATCGACTGAGCTAACTCCTCCAGCGCTTTAGGGTCCCACTTCTTCCTGGGCTGGTGGGGGTTTGGTTTCAGTCTGTCAATTGCGATGTCCAGGAATCGTTCCTCTTTCAGAATCCCGTATTCCTCTGGCAAGAATGCTTTGAGACCTTTTCCGAGTGCCTTTTTTGTCATCGTTTCAAGAACTCCTTTGCTAAATTCAGGTAGGATTGGGTTCCTTTGGATTTGATGTCATACAGGAGGACAGGTTTTCCAAAGCTCGGGGCTTCGGCCAACCTCACAGTCCGGGGAATGGCCGTCTGATAGACAATATCCTTCAGGGATTGACGGATCTCTTCCGCCACTTGCCTGGAGAGATTGGTCCGGTCGTCGGTCATGGTCAGAACAATGCCCTCGATGGATAACGATGGATTGAGATGCACACGGACCTCATCCAGTGTCCGGAACAGATCAGGAATCCCTTCCATGCAGAAAAATTCGGTCTGAATGGGGATCAGGATGGAATCGGCTGCGGTCAGGGCATTGATCGTGAGAAAACTCAGAGAGGGAGGGCAGTCGATGAAGATGAAATGAAAGAATTTCCTCACTTTATGCAACGCAAACCGGAGCCGGGTTTCTCGGTCTTCCTGGGTGAAGACTTCTGCCTCGAAGCCGATCATTTCCGGAGAACAGGGGCATATGTACAGATTGTCTAGTTCTGTGGGCAGGACGTAATCCATCAAGTCGAGGCCATTCATGAGTGGGGGATAAACACCCTTTCCGCTTTCTTTGATTTTTCCCAATCCCGCCGTTGCCATTCCCTGGGGGTCGAAATCTAAGATCAAAACACGCTTATGATAATAGGCGAGGGATGCAGAGAGGTTGATCGTAGTGGTTGTCTTCCCGACACCTCCCTTTTGGTTGGCAACAGCGATGATCGTGTTCATCTTAATCCAATGTTCCACGTGGAACATTTAGTTTTCATAATAAAAACTGGAATCTTTTTCAAATCCAGCATTCAGGATACAGAATTCAGGATTGAATATCAAGCGTGATCATTCCCGCCCCTTTGGATTTGCCGTGCTCACACAGTCCTCGGGGTCGATTCCATCGACTACCCTCGAAAAACAATTCGTGAAGGCTAAATCTTCCCTTATGTCGCTCAACGCATCACCTCTGATTCTATATAAAACAAATGATGGCTTCAGATCCTGATTACTATGATGGACCTTTCATCCGAGACATCACAGTCCTTACGGAAATGGAGATATTACCGGTGGGAGGTTATGCCTCTTTTTTAGTGGAGGCTCTGTTTTTGGTCTTCTGTTGTCCTCGTTGTCCTTTCCTCTGTTGAAGCTTTATGGTGATATGGAGGTTCGTGATGGCTGCTGGAGTCAGACTTGGGATTTTTTTTGCCTCTCCGATTGTCTGTGGGCGGTATTCGTCGAGTTTCTCCCTGGCTTCTCTTGAAAGGCCGGGGACTCGGTGAAAATCCATCTGTGCAGGGATTTTTTCCCTGTCGATCTTGAGGATGCGGGCAATATCTTTGGCCTGCTTGATCAAGTATCCTTCATACTTGACTAGGGATTCGATATGGCGGATGTCCTCCACGGTCAGCCCTTCATCCGACGGGAGATGCTTTCTGACGTGTTCGAAGGTCATTTCTGGCTTTTTGAGCATGTCTTTCAACCGGACCGTTTTTTTTGCCTCTGTTGGCACCGTCTTCGATTCCAGAATCATGAGGACCCTCCGGATTCTGTCCTTCTTCTGCTCGAAGGCATGGAAGGTAAAGTCGTCGATCAATCCGAGCTCTCTCCCATAGGGCATCAACCGAGTGTCCGCATTGTCGATCCTCAGTTGTAGCCGGTATTCAGCACGCGATGTGAAGAGGCGATAGGGCTCGTCAACACCCTTGGAGATGAGGTCATCGATCAAAACTGCAATATAGGCCTCATCCCTGCGAAGTATGAACGGAGATCGGTCTTTGACCTTCAAGGCTGCGTTGATCCCTGCCATCAATCCCTGGGCTGCGGCTTCCTCATAGCCCGAAGTCCCGTTGATCTGACCGGCCAGGTACAGGTTTTTAATGGAACGAGTCTCCAGAGTGGGGTGCAGTTGGGTGGGGAAAATGGCATCGTATTCGATGCCATATGCGGGCCTGAGTATTTCTGCCTCAGAGAGACCGCGTATGCTCTTGAGGATATCCCGCTGGACCTCGAGAGGAAGGCTCGAGGATAGGCCGTTGACGTAGACTTCGACTGTGTCCATTCCCTCGAGTTCGAGGAAGAAATGGTGGCGTTTGTGATGGGGGAATTTGACGACCTTGTCTTCGATCGAAGGGCAGTAGCGCGGCCCGATTCCGGTGATCTTTCCACTGTAGAGGGGAGATTTGTCAAGATTTCGATTGATGATGGCATGGGTATTTTCGTTTGTGTAGCCGATATAGCAGGAAATTTTGTTTTGAAGCTCTTTATGGGTCCTAAAAGAAAAGGGAACGGGCTCCTCGTCTCCGGCCTGAGCCTTGAACTGCCCCCAGTCGATACTGTCTTTGTGGAGCCGCATCGGTGTCCCTGTTTTAAGCCGGAATCTCTTGAGGCCCAGTGCCTTGAGGCCTTCACTCAGCTCATGGGAGGCAGGTTCATCAGCCCTCCCTGCTGAATAGTGATGAAATCCGATGTGGATTTTTCCGTTGAGGAATGTTCCCGGGGTCACGATCACTGCTTGGGCTGGAATGGCGTTGCCGTCCATGGTTTTGATGCCACAGGCAGAGCTGTTTTCGGTGAGAATATCCGTGACGATTCCCTCGAAAAGAGTGAGGTTTGGAGTTTTTTCCAACCAGTGCCTCATGGTCGATCTGTAGAGAGCCTTGTCCGATTGGGCTCTGGGAGCCTGAACGGCCCCTCCCCGGCTTCTGTTCAACAACCGGAAATGGATTCCCGTTTCATCAGCCAGGAGCCCCATGATCCCGCCAAGAGCGTCTATTTCCCTGACTAGATGCCCCTTGGCCAATCCTCCGACGGCCGGATTACAGGACATCTGGGCGATGTTTTCGAGGTTGATGGTCACAAGACAGGTTTTAAGTCCCATGAGGCTTGTAACACGGGCCGCTTCACAGCCGGCATGTCCTGCGCCAACGACAACCACGTCAAAGCCCTTGGTTCCCATCTTTGTCGTCCCTATTTCCCCACGCAAAACCGGCTGAAGATATCAGTCAAAACATCGTCCGTATGAATATCCCCGACAAGCTCACTCAAAGCGGGGAGAGACCGTCGGATTTCCTCCGCGAATATCTCTTCAGAGTAGCCCTTTTTGATGAGTTTCAGGGCCTTATGGAGGGCATCCCGCGCATCCTGGAGCAGCAGTTTTTGGCGGAGATGGAGAATGACATTTTCATTTCTCTTCTGGTCAGGAATAAAACGATCGGCGATAGTTTTTTTGAGATCCTTCAGGTTTGTACGTTTCAATGCCGAGATCTCGAGAACCGGGAGTTGAGTCGCTAAGGCCTTGATCGCTTGGAGGTCCAATTCTTGTGGAAGGTCGATTTTATTCAAAAGAAGAATCGTATTCTGTTTTTGGAATTTTTTTACGAGAGAGATGTCGTCAGCCGTTTCTTTTTGGGAGGCGTCCAGTACGAGGAGTATGCCATCGGCCTCCTGTGCCAAACGTTGACCCCTGCGGATTCCCGCTTTTTCAATGTGGCCGGTCGCTTTTCCCCATCCCGCCATATCGACCAGAGAGAAAATGGAGTCCTGGATCTTGATCTGCTCGCTGAGATAATCCCGAGTTGTTCCTGGGTAAGGAGTGACAATAGCGCGGTCTCTATCCAGGAGTGCGTTGAACAGAGTGGATTTTCCGACGTTGGTCCTGCCTGTGATCGCTAGGATCATCCCTTCAGAGAGAGTTTTTCCAAAATCGTAGCTCTTGACCAGTTTGTCAACGGCTGAGATGACGTTGGCCAACGTTTTTTGGATGTGTGACAAAGATATATTGAGGCCATCATCGGGGAATTCGATGGTGGCCTCGATCTGGGACAGAAGATGAATGAGCATGTTCCGGAAGATTTGGATCCTTTTCGAGAGATCCCCTTCCATCTGGCGGAGGGAGATTTTGGCTTGAGCCAGCGATGGGGCCATAATCATATCGTTGATCGCTTCGGCCTGGAGAATATCGACTCGCCCGTGAAGATAGGCGCGAAGGGTGAACTCTCCGGGCCGTGCATGTCTCGCCCCTGCTTTGATGCCCAGCCGGACGGTTTCCTCGAGGATAACTGGACTGCCGTGACAGCTGATCTCCACGATATCTTCCCGAGTGTATGTGTTCGGAGCAGGGAAAAATGTGATGTACGCGGTGTCGTACCGATCTTTTTGATTTCTGTTAAACAAATATCCCAACAGGGGTTTCCAGGGGAGGATCTCTGCAGACACTCTTTTTGGCGTAAAGATCTTTTTAGCGATCGTAAGGGCACGATCGCCACTCAAACGAACAATTCCCAAGCCGCCGTAGCCAGGGGCTGTGGACACTGCAATGATCGTATCTTCGAGCATAGCCTGTATATGATAAACCGTAAATCCAAAACTGTAAACTATCTCCCTTTGTAAATGGGGATGTCCTAAAGTCGAATAAAGAACTAAGCTCGTCAAAATAGTGAGGATCTGGTTCTATCTTTAGCGGAGATCAGTCATTGACAGGGAGGATTTTCATGCGTTTTAAGAATCCATCCCCGATGCTCTCACTTGTGATCCCCTGGATCTGGTTCACGGCTACATGAATGATGCGTCTTTCATAGGGATTCATGTAGTCCAGGATCTCTTTTTCTCCTGTTTCCTGAACCCTATGGGCAACATGTTGTGCATGGTCCTTCAGTTCCTGTTCTTTTTTCTGGCGGAAAAAATCACAATCTGTCTGAACTTTTCTTGGAGAGACCTTGTTGAGGAGATGTTGGAATGCGAGAAGAAGAGCGCCGTCTTTACGGAGGAGGAGATGTCGGTCTGGCCCTTCGAAGATGATGTAGAGCATATCCCTTTTTTTCTTTGTGTGGTAGGTGAGGTTCAAAGGGAGAATTTCCAGGATCTGCTCCAAAAACTCGATTGCTGCATTCTCGCCTTGCGCCCTTTTCGGCCATGCGCGGATCACGATCTCTTTGCATTTGATCCCGAAGAGCTTAGTCTTTTCGGCAACGATCTCGTAGGTGATTTGATCTCGGGTCAATTTCATTTCATGTTCCGCGAGACTGATGACATCTTCGAGATTTCTGCCCTTGAACTCTTGTTCTTGAGGGTTGCTATTGTTTTGACTGTTATTATTTTCGTTTTTTTCCATGGGAGCCTCTCTTTTTCTTCTTCATGATCCGGTTCATGATGTACTGCTGGCCGATCTGGAGAATGTTGTTTGTCAACCAGTAGAGCACAAGTCCGCTCTGGAAATTCATGAAAAATATGGTCATGATGACAGGCATGATGAGCATCATCCGCTGTTGCGTGGGATCAGCGGATGTCGGCGTCATCTTTTGGCTGATATATTGAGTGATTCCCATCAAGATGGGCGTCACATATAAGGGGTCTTTGACGGAAAGGTCGTTGATCCAGAGCATAAAGGGGCTGTGCCGGAACTCGATGGAGACCACCAACAATCGGAAAAATCCCCAGAAAATGGGCATCTGGATGAGCATGGGAAGGCAGCCCCCTGCCGGGTTGACCCCATGTTCTTTGTAAAGCGCCATGGTTTCTTCGTTCATCTTCCGTCGCTGACCGATGTCCTGTTTGGCTTTTTTATACTTGGCTTTCAGGGCTTTGATCTTGGGCTGCAACTCCTGCATCTTGGCCATGGACTTTGTGCTGCTGTATGTGAGCGGGAAAAATATGATCTTTATGATGATGGTGAGAATTATGATGCTGAATCCCCAGTTGGGCACGGCGTTGTGAATGGCTTTGATCGCTTGATAGAGAATTTCGGCGATCATCCCGAAGAATCCGTATTTAATGATCTTTGTCGAGTTGTGGCCGAATTTCTCCAGATCGTAGTGTTTCTTCGGGCCGATGTAAGCTTCTTGAACTGAGTTCACAGAAAGAAAGAAATAGGATTTTTCCCCGATATCTTCTTTGAAAAACATGGCTTGAGATTCTTGGGGAGAAGTGGCATAAAGGGCAGTGAAATATTGATCTTCGTACCCAGCCCACTTGATAAAATACTCTTTTGGGAAAACACTTTGTTCCGGTTTATACTTTCTCTCATCGATATGAACGAACTTTTCCCCATAGTGGACAGCGATTCCGCTCGATCCTCCAAAACGTTTCTTTTGCTCTTCCAGGGTAGGATTACCCAGGCTTGGCCCCCAGAGCACATCGGGCTCGATTTTCTGCCCGTTTTTCCAGACATTGATCTGGATACCAAACCCGTATAGGCCGTCTTGAAAGGTCATGATCTTTTCAACACGGGTGCCCTGATCGTCGGCATACTCAAACCGCAGCATTCCCGATTTTCCGTTGGTCAGGTCCAGCGTGCGGGAAGATGAATTGAAAAGTGCGCTGTTGATCGTGCGGTCAAAACCAGGATCATCTGACCTTAAGGAAAAAGGATAAGTCTCGATCTCCTCAGAGCGGGCTGAAACAAGTTCCAGGTCTTCGCCTTCGTTGTCCCGATATTCTTTCAACCGCCAGCTTTTCAGCACCCCTCCTTTGTTGCTCCAAACTCCACGATACAGGGATGTGTTGACGAAAATTTGGTCTTCTTGTTCGCCAGAGACGGGTTGGAACTCCACAGCTTCTGCAGGTTCTTGAGAGGTCTGGGTTTGAGGCGCCTTTTCCGTTGGAGGAGGCAACGCCGGTTTTTCTTTAACCTCTGTGACCATTTCTGGGCTCGGTTCAGGGGGTGGTTGTTTTTTGACGAACAAAGCTTGGTAGAGGAAGAGCACCAAAAATGAAAGGACAATTGCGAGTAAGAGTCTTTTTTCCATTAAAATATCCTTCAGGGAACAGGATCCACGCCCCCAGGATGAAGAGGGTGGCATTTGAGCAGTCTTTTAGTCCCCAAATACAGGCCCTTGAATAGGCCGTGTTTATCGATGGCCTCGTGTGTATAATCGGAACAAGAAGGGAAAAAACGGCAGTGCTGGCCGAATAGAGGAGAGAGGATCTTTTTATAACCGCGGATCAAAAAAAGCACAATGTGTTTCATAAGGATAAATGGTTCGAAGCGATCGACATTACGGAACGAAGATATTCTTCTTCGAGAGATTGCCAAGAGATGCCTTGAATCTCCCTCTTGACAATGAGAATGATGTCAAGAGGATCGAGGAGGATGTGTTTATTTCTTCGAAAAAGCGTCCTCAATCGGCGTTTGATTGTGTTTCTCTCGACAGCCCCTCCAACTTTTTTGCTCACAACAACAGCCATCCTGGAAAAGTTCAAATCATTGGAGAGGTAGATGAGGTTGAAATATCTGCCTCTATAACGATTGCCTTTTTTATACAGAGATAAAAAATCTTTCTTTTTTGTTATCCTCTCTTGAGGAGTAAAAGTTTCGGACATCAACCGGCAAGTCTTTTTCTTCCCTTCTGTCTTCTGCTCTTTATTATGCGCTGGCCGCCTTTTGTTCTCATTCGAACAAGAAAGCCATGGTTTTTCTTTCTTTTTCTTTTGTTGGGCTGGAATGTTCGTTTCATCGTTCTCTTCTTTTTGTACGTGTATTGAGTCCCATATGGTAATAAACCTTCCCTTCTCTGTCAAGCATGAATTATTCATAACATCTGCTGCCAAATTTAGATCTAAAAAGCATATCGTATCTAATTGGCAGCATCTTTTCCCCTTCGGGCGCCGACCCAACCTAACCCGTTGATCTTACCGCATCTGCTTCGTTATGTCGGATCTTGCAGTCGTAAACGACGGCTTCGCCCTCCATGCCTTGCATCCGCGGCAACCTCTACTCGTGAATAATCCATCCTCCGCATGAATTATTCATAAGAACTATCGATGCCATTACTTAATCTCCACAATATTAGCAACATAGCAGGGCATTGCCTGCAGTCATGTGAACCTGTTCAGTAAGGCGCCTCAGAAAGACATTTGCCTTTTTATTTATGATTGGTTATAATATCTACACCAAATGGATGGATACAAGATAGGGGATAGGATTGTTTATCCCAATCAAGGCCTCTGCATCGTAGAAGATATCCAGGTAGAGGCTTACTACGGGCAAAAGTTCCGTATCTACCATGTGAGGATCCTGACCAATAACACATTGGTCCTTATCCCCTCCAGCAATGCCGCAGAGATCGGCATCCGAAAACCTGCCTCAGAAAAATCGATCGAAAAGATATTTAGTTTTATGCAAAATGGTATCATTGATGTCACGATGAATTGGAAAGGCAGATACAAAGAGCACGTGAACCTTATGAAGACAGGAGAAATCTACGATATGGCGCTCGTATTGAAAAGCTTGTACTACCTCAACCTGATCAAGCCGCTTTCTTTTCGTGAGAAAAAGATGATGGAAAAAGCTAAGGATTTGATCGTTTCAGAAATTTCAGAAGTTTCTGCTTTGCCCAGTGAAGAGATCGAAGATAGAGTGATGCATTCCTTGTCTCTGTGTTTCGAAAATATCAGCGCTCAAGTCGATTCCTAATTGACGAATATGCTCATTCCTTGCCTTGTCCTTTTTTTTCTCTTTTTGCTCCTTATTTTTTCAGAGATCACCACGAAAACCTGCACAGCTCATAATTCAGTAAAATTATCCATGATTTTTGTGGTCGATGAGTTCGGGAATACGGGGGACACACATTTATCGTCGCAAAGATGAAAAAACGCCACATCGATTCTATAAGGATCTATGTGTCATCAGACCATGGAGAGCCAGGCAGTGAGACTCATCGCAAAGAATAAAAAAGCCTTTTTCAACTATGAGATCCTCGAAACTTTTGAGACCGGAATTTCGCTTGTCGGGAGCGAGGTGAAATCTATCAGAGAGGGGCGGATCAGCCTCAAGGAGAGCTATGCGGAGATCAAGGAGGGAGAGGTCTTTCTGGTGAACTGCCATGTCAGTCCTTATGAGGCTTCAAACAGGTTCAACCATGAACCTCTGAGAGAGAGGAAGCTCCTTCTCCACCGGAGGGAGATCAAACGCCTGACGGGAAAGATTAAGGAGAGAGGGTTGACCCTGGTGCCCACTAAAGTCCAGATCAATGATAAGGGAAAGGTGAAAGTGGAATTAGCCCTGGCCAAGGGGAAACGGGTCTATCAAAAAAGAGAAACCATCCGGGAGCGTGATAGAGACAGGGAAATGCAGACCGAGCTCAAGAGGTGGAGGTAAGAATGGTTCGAGTCAGGACAATTCAGGTCAGCGTGGCGGTCAGTGGCGCGTGGTCTGAAGGTTTGGGTTCCCGTCGTTTCCGTGGCCAAAGGTCGACGTCCACGGTGTCGATTCTTGGGATCAGAGACTCGGTGCAGAGGATATAATCGATCCTCATCCCCTGGTCTCTCCAGATCGCCCCTCCGATGTAGTCCCACCATGTGAATTGTGTTTTGTCCGGGTATTTGTGCCTGAACGCATCGACTAGCCCCCATTTGAGCAGCTCCTCGAATGTTTCCCTCTCTTCCGGCAGAGTTCCTAATCCACCCTCTTGGGCTTCAGCGTCGTACACATCCCGGTCTTCTCGTGCGACGTTGAAGTCGCCGACCAAAAATATGGGATCGTTTGGTGAAAAATTGTTGTCGAGAACAGAGATCAATTCCCTGTACCAGCCCTGTTTGTAGTCGAATTTCTCTTTGCCTTGGAGATCTCCACGGGGGGCATAAATATTTATGATATGAATCCCATTGATGGTAGCTGCGATGAATCTCCTCTGCTCATCCCAGGTCGCATCTCCAAGGCCTTTTTGGACATCTTCGAGGGGAGGCTTCGAGCAGATCGCCACGCCATTGTATGCCTTCTGGCCAGAAACTTCGCACTGAAATCCCAAATTTTCGAAATCTTCGTACGGGAACAGCGAATCGATGGCTTTGAGTTCTTGAAAACACAGGATGTCGATGTCTTCGTTCCTGTGTTTGAGCCACTCTAAAATGAGATCTTTTCTCACTCTAATGGAATTGACATTAAATGTACAAATTTTCAATGGTTCTTCTCTTTGTTTTTCTTCTCTATCGCTCTTCCTTTTCTATTTTCCTCGTCTGTTTTTCTTTTGTGTGAAAAGGAAAGATCGACTGCGAGCTTTATGGCCTCAGTCATGCTTTGAGGGTTGGCTTTTCCCTTCCCTGCGATGTCAAAAGCTGTCCCGTGGTCTGGAGAAGTGCGGACAAAGGGAAGCCCAAGAGTCACGTTAACTCCCTCATCAAACGCAACCATCTTGAATGCGATAAGGCCTTGGTCGTGGTAGAGAGCGATGACCATGGTATCCGGAAGGCCATACGCCTTACGGAAGACGACATCAGGAGGATATGGCCCCTGGATTGGGACACCCTCCTCCTGTGCGCTTTTGACAGCAGGATAGATCTCTTCTTTTTCTTCCGTCCCCAGCAATCCTTCTTCTCCTGCGTGGGGATTTAGACCGCTCACAAGGAAAATCATATTGTTCTTTCCCGCCTGGATCAAGGATTTATGGAGATAAAGAAAGAATTCCAGAAGTTCTTTTGTTTTGATCTTTTCTATAGCATGTTTGAGAGAGACATGGTGGGAAAAAAGAGCCACCTTGATTTTCTCTGACCAGAAAGCCATGAGCGCCTGGGGGTAAAATCGACTGAGATATTCGGTGTGCCCGGGGTATGGTATGCCAGCCAGTGACCAGGAGTGTTTAGATATAGGCGCAGTCACGACCGCATCGAGAGCCCCTTCTTGGGCCTTTTTTACTGCCTCTTCGAAGAACCGAAATGAAGCCTCTCCGTTTTCTTTGGAAACGATTTCCTTCTGTCCTGCGTTCAGATGCGTCTCAATTTCCCAAAGAGAAACAGAAGGGAGGTCGGCGTTGTCTATCCTGGACATGGTAGGGATATCCATCGAGAGACCCGAGAACTTGAGGGTCTTCTGGATGAGAGATCTCGAACCAAACAGGATGTGGTTTGCAGAAGAAAATACATCTTTCTGGGATAGAGATCTTAATGTGACTTCCGGTCCGATCCCGCCGGGATCCCCCAACGTTATCCCAATTCGGGGAAGGGTCATTTTTGTGTTCTTGTCGTGCTTTTTCTGGGTACTCTCTTTGGCGGCGTTTTTGGGGCGTCTTCCGTTTCTTCCAGCTTGAATAGATACTTAATGGCATGCTTATAGATCAGGAGGTTGGGAGCATCGTTTCTGTTGAGCTTGATGCAATCCCTGTCATACCACTCCACATATCCTTCAACTTTGTCGCCATTCTCAAAGATCACCGCCATGGGAGTCTTTTTATTCATCTGCTTAAGATAGTAGTAGTTCTCCGCATGAGTTTCGTAGCCAGGATGGGCTTTCTTTTTCGAAGCCTCACGACTCATCTTCTCCTTGTAATCGGAAAAATTGGGACGGATAAGCTTCCTATTCATGGTTAATTCTCCAAGTATTTGCTAAGTGTGAGAAATGAAATTATGCTTGACTAAAATTGTAACACTAATCCCAAAAAACTGCAACTTTTCGTGTGTGATCACTTGATCAGTAGTTTGAGGGAATCAAACCAGTTCCGGGCGATCTGTCTGTAGCCCTCCCTTGAGGGGTGGCCTTCAGGGAGGAGGAGAGGCTGATCTAAGAGAAGCGTATAGTTATCCACCAAGACGAGTCCTTTGGCATCTGCGATCTGCTTTATGACCGGATTGATCTCCTCCCTGACTCTCCGTTGTGAATTTTCTGTGAAAGGAAAGACGCTGTTTTCAGGTATAGGAGGGATCGTCGCAATTAAGAATTGGGGTGTTTTTCCGGAACGAGTCTTGAATCCACTGAATATGTTGATGATGTCCTTCATGTTTTCTGAAAACTGAGTGGCTGATGTGTTGTCGTGGTCTTCGCGGAGGTCATTCGTCCCCAGCTGGATAAGGATGAAATCTGGGTGTTCTTCAGAGAGGACTGTTGTGTTTTTCTTAAGAAATGCCAGATATTCGCCCGATGTGTTGCCGCTGCGGCCGTAGTTGAGCACTTTGGCCAGAATGCCATCTTGGTCGAATCTCCGCTGGAGAAATCGGGGATAATCGGCGGCCGTTATGCTATCGCCCGCACAGAGGACGATGAATCCTTGTGGCGTGGAGGAGCAAAAGGAGAAAAAGAGTATGGATATCATTAGCCATATGTTATTGCGCAGGAACGTACGCATAATTATACACATGTGCTAACGGATCTTTTCTTTTTTTAGGGTTTGAAAGATCAAGGGCAACACAATAAGGGTGACGAGCGTGGACGTGATGAGTCCGCCGACAACCACTGTTGCCAGCGGTCTCCATATCTCTGCCCCAGGGCCCTTGGCGAGAAGCAGGGGCGAAACACCGAATATCGTGGTGAAAGTTGTCATCAAGCCGGGACGGAGTTTGATGTTGACACCCTCGATGATGGCTTCTGCCATGGATGCGCCCTTCTTGAGCTGGCTGTGAAAGGCAGAGATTAGAACAAGGCCATTCTCCAGCGCTATCCCGAAAATGGCGATGAATCCGATAGACGCAGGCACGCTGAGATACAGGCCAGAGACTTTGAGTGCGATGATCCCCCCTGTCAGGGCAAGAGGGATATTGATGAGGATGATGAGCACTTCCTGGAAAGAATAGAAGATGGTGAAAAGCAAAAGAGCGACCAGTGCCAGTGTTATCGGAGTAATGATCAGGAACCTTTGATTGGCTTGTTGCTGCAGCTCGAATTGCCCGCCCCATTTGACCAAGTACTCGGGAGGGAGCTGGACACTCTTGTCGATCCGGCTCTTGGCCTCGTCCACGAAGCGGCCGATATCCCTTCCCCGGATGTTACACTGGATAGTGATAAAACGTTTGTTGTTTTCTCGGTTGATAACGCGCGGACCCATAACTTCCTCGATGTTCGCCAGCTGGGCGAGAGGAACTTGTCCTCCATCGGGCAACCGGATAAGCAGGCCTTCGATCTGTTCGATATCCTTGCGGTATTCTGGCTCAAACCTGAGGAATATATCGAATTTTTTCTGTTCCTCGTATATCTGCCCTAACGTGATCCCTCCTACTGCAGCCTCGATCGTGTCCTGGATATCCCGGATATTCATGCCGTAGCGCGCAATCCTATCCCTATCGAGGACGATCTGAATGTGGTTCTGGCCAGAAAACTGTTCCACCTGGACATCAGCTGCGCCTTCGATAGACTCGATCACGTCCTTGATTTGTGTGGATTTTTCCTTGAGCACTTCGAAATCTTCTCCGTAGAGCTTAATGGCGAGCTGAGCTTTGACTCCCGTGAGGAGCTCATCAAGATTATGGGCGATGGGTTGTGTGATGTTGATGTTCAGTCCTGGGAAATCTTCCAGGCGATGTTCGATCTCATGGAGGAGCTCATCTTTGTTTTTGAAATACTTCCATTGCTGTACGGGATTGATGTTGATGAGTATTTCAGCATCATTCACAAAATGTGCGTGGCTTCCCACCTCGCCCCTTCCGATGCGGCTCAAAACTCCAGTGACTTCCGGAATATCTCTGAGAGTTTTTTCTATGTCCTTGGTAAGGGTAATGGTTTCCTCCAGACTGATGTTCGGATCGTATGTCGTTCTGAGATGTATCGTCCCTTCCTCCAGGTAAGGGATATATTCCCTGCCCAGGAAAGGCAAAATGGCCAGGCCTATCGCGAACACCAAGATAGTCACAAGAAAGACAACTTTGCGATGTTTCTGACAGAGTGCAAAGAAGGGAAGATAGACCTTCTTGATGTTTCGGATAAGGACAGGCTCCTGGATTTTGTTCTTTCTTCTCCTCAAAAAATAATAGGAGAGAGCGGGTGCAGATACGATCGCAAAGATCAATGAACCTGCCAGCGCAAAGGAGATAGTGTAGCCCATGGGCCGGAACATGATGCCCTCTACACCGGACAGGGTGAAAATGGGCAGAAAGACCAGGATGATGATCATTATAGCGAAGAAGATGGGCCGTCCTACTTCTGTACTTGCGGATACGATGGCCTGAATCCTTGCCTCAGGGGATCGGGTGATGTGCCGGTGGATGTTTTCGACCATGATGATGGCCGCATCCGCGATCAGCCCGATCGCTATAGCCAGTCCGCCGAAGGAGATCAGGTCTGCAGCCAGGTCTGCACGTTGCATCAGGATGAAGGCAAAGAGAATCGAGAAGGGCAGTGTAAAAACGGCGATCATGGCTGAGGGGAAATCTCCCATAAAGAGAAAGAGCACGATAATGATCAGGGCAATTCCCAAGATCAGGTTCGTGGATACTGTTGAAAAGCACTTTTTGACGAGGAGTGCCTGGTTGTAAAAGGGGACGATTTTTACGCCCTGGGGAAGGGCCTTGTTGATTTCGTTTATCCGATCTTCTGTGTCCTGGATAACTCTGGCGGTGTTGGATCCGAAAAGCTTGAGGACCATGCCCACAACCTTTTCTCCCTCTCCATTGACTAAAGCCGCCCCTCTCCGTATGGCTGGAAGGATCTGAACTCTGGACACATCTTTGAGTTTGACCGGGGTGCCCAAGTGGTTGGCGACAACGATGTTTTCGAGGTCCGCGACGCTTTGGGCAAGGCCGACGCTCCGGATCAAATACTCTTCTTTCCCCTTTGTGATGAAACTCGCCCCGATGTTTTGGTTGTTCTGCCGGACCTTTGTCGTGATCTCCGACACAGTCAGGTTGTATTTGAGCAGGGATTGAGGATTCACCAGAACCTGAAATTGTTTGACATCTCCGCCGATACTCAATACCTGAGAGACTTCCGGGACCGATTTGAGCTCGTATTTTATGAGCCAATCCTGAATAGTCCGGAGTTCAAGAGTGGAGTAGCCCTCCCCTTCGAGAAAGTAGAGGTATACCAATCCAAGTCCCGTAGCGATAGGTCCCAGCACGGGTTCGTGGGCCTGTTCCGGGAGCTGTTCCTTGACTTCCAAGAGCCTCTGTGCAACGAGCTGTCTGGCCCAGTAAATATCGGTTTTATCCTGGAAATAGATGTTAACGAGGGAAAGGGCATATGTGGAGACGGAACGGATGTTCTTTACCCGCGGAAGCCCATACATGGACGACTCGACAGGGTAGGAGACTAACCTCTCCACTTCCGCGGGTGCCATTCCGTGGGCTTCGGTGTATATTTGAACGAGCGGTGGCGAGGGGTCTGGGAAGACATCGATGGCGAGGTTTTGGTAGGCCAGAAGGCCGAGGAGAACCACGATAACTGTGGCCATCACGATGAACAATCGCTGCTTGAGTGAAAAATTAATGATTTTTTGTATCATCTATGAACTCATTTCTGAACAAAAAAACTTATTGGTTGTTCTTTGGAAATTGTTATCTGTCATGAGTGTTCATTCAGTGAACATGCTGATGCGCGAATGCTCCCTTGGTCAATTCGGTTTTGATAGTGAATGCTCCCTTGAGGACAAGGTAATCCCCGGGTTTTAACCCCTCTGTGATGACCCTGCGGTCGCCGATCTTATTCCCGATTTGAACATGGCGCACCGCAAAAACGTCCCTGCTCTCCATCACAAAGACGACCTTTTCTCCATCCATGTTCTGGATAGCATCCTCCGGGACAGCCAGGATATCTTTGTCTTCAGTCTGGTTTTCCAAGACTCCCTGGATGTACATGTTTGGTTTTAGCAGACCCTCGCTGTTGGGAACTTCCACTCTGATCTTGACAGTGCGAAGTTTTTCATCGATGGTCTCACTGATGTAGGTGATTTTTCCCGGGAATTTATTTTCAGGATACAATGGAGATAGAATGTGAACACGGCTTTCTTTTGAAATGTAGGGGATGTCCTTCTCATAGGCATCCAGGATTGCCCAGAGTGTGCTTAAGTCGGATACCGTAAAAAGGATCTTCTCTGGTTCGATGTGTGCTCCAATGATCACATCCCGGAAGATAACGGTTCCTGAGATCGGTGAACGGATCGGAAGGTTTGGGTCGGCGATCTCACATTTGTAGTCCTGATCCTCCAAGGCATCACATTTGGCGATGAGATCATCTATTTGTTCATGGGTGATCCCATAGGAGTGTAGAGCGGATCCCAGTGCCCCGTATTCTGTGGAGAGTTTTTCGTACTCGGCCTTCCGTCTGAAGTATTCCCTCTCCTCTATGGCTTTCTCTTCGCGGAGCATCTTTGCACGCTCGTATTCCTGTTGGCTGAGGTTTAGAGCGGCACGTGTTTGCAGGAAATCCGCTTGCGCTTTACCGAAGTCGGGCGAGTTGATAGTGACGAGTGTTTGTCTCTGACTCACTTTTTGTCCCAGGTCTGCAGAAAGGACCGAGATCTGTCCATGAACAAAGGATGTAATGTGCGCGCTTTTGTTGCTGTTAAGAGAAAGGCTGCCCGGAAGTGTGATTCGCGAGGAAATATTCTGGAGGACAGGAGATCCCGTCATAATGCCCCACTCTTTCTGTTTTTCCGGAGAAATTTCGATGTGCACGTGTCCTTCCCCTTCGTTTACATGCCCTTCATCTCCTTGGCTGTCCGTTTGTTCACCCGCTTGATGCTCATGGTCATGGGTGTCGGCAGGTGTGGAAACGTCTTGTTTGCCGCCTCCGCAGAAAACGAGGAGAACTATGGATAAAAGAATGATGAGTTTCTTCATTGTAATTCTTCTCCGATGGCTCTCTCTAAAGCCGCCCGGTCGGCATTCCAGGCATAGAGAGAATCCTGGTAATCCGTCATAATGCTGAAATATGTCCTCTGAGAATCCAGGAAGTCGATCAGGGATATCTCTCCATGTGTGTAACTGACCTCTGCGATCTTCAGGCTTTCCTCAGCCATTTTAAGCAGTCCGGTTGTGAAGAGCTTTAAGGCTCGGGCAGAAAGCCTGAGCTGATTGATTTTGGTTTTCGTTTCTGTAGTCAACTCCATCTTTATGGTTCTCAGCTCTTGGTTTTGTTTGAGCAGCAAGCTCTCGGCCTCGGCGACTTCTTTAGTCCTCCAATTCCAGAGAGGGATGTCGAGAGTGATCCCCAAACCCTTGTTCCTTCCATCCAGTTCTTTTTTGCTGAATCCGATCAATTTGAAATCTGGGAAGAGCTGCCATTTGACAAAACGGATGTTCTCCTGAGCCTGTTCGTTCCTTTTTTCCTTTTCCTTGATGAGAGGGTGTGAGGGGAGGGTTTCAGCCAAAAGGACCTGTTCATCCACGTTTAGAGGAACATATTCAAGCTCCCCGAGGACATTAAAATCTGGAGGGAGGGTATTCCCCAAGAATTTGTTCAAGCGTTCTTTGGCGAGCTCGAGGTCCGTCCATATTTTGTTCAGGGCATTCTGTGCCCTGAGTGATTCCACCTGGAGCTTGATGGCTTCCAGCTCTTTGACCTCCCCCAACTGTGCTCGCTTCAAGATGAGCCGGTGGATCTCCGCGATGGAGTCTGCGTTCTTCTTGGCCAGTTCCGATTTTTTCTTCTGGAGGAGGATCTGGAAGTAGTGATTTTTGATCTCGTACATCAACTCGAGTTTTGTGACCTCGAGAAGGTATTCGGTAGCCTCCCAGTCTCTCTCGAACACCTGGATGCGGTAGTGTCTTTTGAAGGGATTCTCGAGAGGTTGGCTGATGACGAACTCCGAGGTGTTGCGTTGCACCAGCTCGTCGTAAGATTCCGCCTTCCCCCACGCAAATGTGAGCTCAGGGTTAGTGAGGTTCTTGGCGGCTTTATATGCCGCATGCCTGGCGTTGACTTCCTGCACTTTGGCTGCGACTTGAGGGCTGTTAGCCAAGCCTATATTAACAAGTTCCCGGAGGGAGAATTCCTTGTTGTTATCGGCTTGGATCGAAAATGATAACAATAAGCACACATATAAAAAAATAAGGATTTTTTTTCTCATTGACTCTATATATTTTATCGTATTTTGATGTTTAATCAAGTAAGAAGTCTGGCGATATAAAAAAACCATGCCGCTATTGGGAGTCAAATTAGAATTTTAAGATGTCCAAGAAGTTGGTGAGCTCAAATCCGCCACCAGTAGGAGAACTTGACAAAGAAGTAACGGCCTTCGATACGGTAGATGCCACGGTCATCCTTTAGCTGGTTGTCGTCTATGCCAACGTAAAAAACAGTGCCGGGATTTAACTGGTAGCTCAGGAGGATGCTATTGTAGAGCTGTTTGTCGTAATCGTTGTAGTCGGTGATCAGGCGGAGAGAGAGGTTCCGTGTGAGCTGGTAGCTGATGCGCTGAGTGAAGATGTTGACTTCGTATTCCAGCTCTCCGCCTCTGCTCTTGTAGAAGGTATCATTCCCGAAATTGTAAAAGAGCCTCAAGTTTGTGATGGGCTTGAACGTCAAATTGAAGCCGTAGGAGTATTTGTATCCCAGGTATGGATTTTCATCGTAGTAGATACTCTCTCCCAAGGAGAAATTCAGGCCGCCACTGAGCCAGGATAGGGGCTCTGAGCGGATCCAGGTTCGAAAGTTATTTCTACGGAAATTGATCCCCTCATATCTTTCGAAGTTCCGAGAGATCCCTGCCGAGATAAATGTTCCTCTCCAGCCGCTCATGAAAAAGCTGAGCTCATACTCCTCATCTGTCAGGACATTGTTGAAGTCATAGATCCTTCTGTACTGAAGCGAAGGCCGTATATCTACGATCAGATCCGTCATTGGAAGGAAAGCATAACCCAAACGTGAATCAAATGACTTGATATCCTTGCGGCGGAAAAATCCCAATGAGCCTTCAAAATCAGGCGGAATGTACGTGTAGTCTGCGCTGAAACTCAGATGTCTCCCCCTTGCGTTGAAATCGAATTTCATGGCCGGGACGAGGCTGGATTTATACTCTCCCACTTTAGTCTCGGATCCTAGCACTTGGAAGGAGAACCGGTAATTGTTCCAGAATTTAAAGGCGCCATCCACCCCCCCGACTCTGTTGTAATCAGAAATAGAGATACCCTCTGATTCTCTGAGCTCCTTATCCGTAAAGAGGAGGCCGATATAAGATTCGGTGAAGAGGTCTTGTTTCAGGCGGAAAACGTTGATGAATCCTTTTTGAACGATATCTTCCTCATCCTCCTCGTCCTCTTCATCGTCCTCGCCTGGCAAATAGATTTTAGAGGCGTTGAAGTCATAGGTGCTCAAAACACCGATGGTCGTTTTTCCGATTTTTCCGGTTAGCTTAAGGCCCCATCCAGGCTCGACGATGGTCCGTGTGTACAACAATTCAAGAGGCGTATCGAAGTAGTCCTTTCCCTCGAGAAAAAATGGCCTTTTCTCCGGATAATAGAGGGCATAGCGCTGGTTGACGCTGATCTGGGGCATATCCGCTTCCACCTGACTGAAGTCCGGGTTGATGGTGGCATCGGCGGTCAGCTCGGAGGTGATGCCGTACTTCAAGTTTAACCCCGCTTCGGGTTCGAATTTTGATTCTCTTTGCTTCAATCCGGTCACAACAGGCATGACCTCGAAGTTCTTGCCTTTGTTCAAGCTGCCATCGATCTGTATGGTACCGGCCTGGATCAGGAATCCATTGATGTCGCGGGACCGGGGGTACCAGTAGATCTCTTCGTTCTTTCTCCGGATATTCCGCTTGATCTGCATTCCCCAGAGCTGCTGCTGGGAATGGGGGAATCGGAGGCTTTTAAATGGAATCGCCATCTCCACTGTGTAACCTTCGTCATCCAGGTTGGCATCGGTGGTGAAGTATGTGTCCCAGTTCTTATCGATATGGTCAAATCCACCTCCGCCTCCTCGGCCTCTCCTCCCACCGCCGGATTCGACAAATATGCCGTCTGATTGCACACCACAGGGATTGACAAGAAAAGCGAACGCCCGTTTTTTGTCGTTGAATGTATCCAGATAGATGGTAATCTCGTCATCACCCATAACTTTATCTCTCTGTGTGAGACAGGCCCTGACGGCCTTAGGGTTTGAGTCGTAACAGCGGACAGCGATGTAAAGGGTATTCTTATCATATCCGATGTAGGCTACGGTCTTTTCAGTGGGTTCGCTCCCCTCCAGCGGTTCGTATTGAGTGAAGCTCTCGAGGATAGCCCCAGTCTCCCAGAAGGGATCGTCCAACTTTCCATCGATCTTGGGAGGATTTTCGAAGGGGGGGACGACAACTCTGTATGAGGCTGGGTCAGCACTGCGCCTGTGCGTGGCTGGATTAACGCTCCGAGAAAACAGGAATTGGGAGCATAGAAAGAATGCAGCCGCTAGACCTATGGTTTTGAACTTCATCTCTTATCTTTTCGTAAATGAAGTATTATAGGATAAGCCGGTCTCCTAGGGAAGTTTTAACTTTAACGGATTAGGAAATGCTTCCACTTCTATTTAATTCAAGCTAGTAAATTCCTCTTATTTGTTCCATAACCCAGAAATCTGGATGTTCTTCTCGTCGAGGCTTACGCCCATATCCCTGTTCAAGACTGCAACCGAGAGGATGTAATCGATGATAGCGCGGATTTCCTGAGACCGTGCGGTTGCCAGATCTCTCTGGTACTGAAGCACGAAATAATTCGTGGAGAGCCCGACTTTGAGTTTTTCTTCTTCGGCTTCCAGCTGTCTCTGCGCCAATTCCCTGGCGATCTTGAGCGCCTGGATCCGTTTAAAGTTGGTTTCCACAGCCCTGACGGCGATCTTCAGGTCTGTGTAGATCTGCTGCTCCTGTTCTTTGAGCCGCAGATGAGCCTGTTCCAGGTCGACCCTGGCCTGCGCATAGGCGGCGCGGGAAACGACGGAGTTTAGCGGGAAGTCCAGGGTAACGCCTATTTGCCAGTTCTTGTATTCGAAACCAAAAACGTCCTGGAATGCCTCCGATCGACCTCCCGGGATCGAGCCGATAGGAGGTGCGAAGGGATTGTTGGGGTCAAGGATGAGTTGGTCTCCCGAGACACCGGGACTCCAGTAGGATAGATTCAGGTTCAATGCCGGGAGCAATTGATTCTTGGCATAAATCATGTTGAGCTCGTAATTCTGGATTCCAAACCGGGTGGACTCCAGGTCCGGCCGGTTTTGCAAAGCGGTTGTCAGGGCCTCTTCCAGGCTGATGTCCATTTTTGTAAAGTTAGGTTCTTCTGTAGGCTTGATTTGGAGAAAATCCGAATTTTCTGTGTCCGCCCTAAGGTTGATCACCTGCTTGAGCCTGTCTTCATTGTTCCTGACTTCGGCTTCTGCGGCCAGGATGTCTGCCTCTCTTTGGGCGACCTGTGCTTCGGCGTTTATGATCTCGATCGGAGCTAGCGTCCCCACTTCGACTCCCCGCCGATTCTTCTCCAGCAAATCTTGAGCCAATTTTAAGGATTGCTGGGACACTTTCAGGTTTTCAATGGAGAAGACCATGTTCCAGTATGCCTGTTCCACGCTGTACAAGGTGTCTTGCAAAGATCGTTTCAGGTCTTTCTCTGAGATCACAAGGTTTGTCTCAGCGATGATGATGTCTCTGTTGGAGGCCTTCAGACCAAAGTTCCTGATCAGTGGCTGCGTGAAATTGAATGTCAGTGTGCTGCCGTATCTGGGATTGATCGTTGTTCCTGCCCTGTTCGTGTCGGATTTGGATGTGTCGAGTGTGATGGTGAAATTTCCACCGCCCGGAATGTTTTGCTGCAATTGCCCAGTATATGACTCACTGACAGACGTGAGAACATCTGCAGCATCGAGGAAGGAGTAAGAGGCTTGTTGCGTGTCTCTTCGATTAAAACTAAAGCTGAAAACAGGCAGATATTTTTCCTTAGCCTGGGACACGCTGATATCTCTCAGTTGCGGAGTCAAAACAGCGACAGCCAGTCCGAGGTTATTTTCCATAGCCTTGGCGATGCAGTCTGTGAGAGAAAGAGAGATGTTTGGCTCTTCCTGTTGGCCATAGACAGACATGCCCATAATCAATAGTAACACTGTCATTGTCACTTTTGCTCGTCTTAACATCATTAACCTCCAATACATTCTGAATTCGAAAAAAAACATACAGAAGTTAGGTTTTCAGATACAGGATAAAAATAAAATTTTAAGTGGATCTTTCAAACATTCTAATTTCTGTTTTCTGCGTTCATTATATTTATATTTTATTATTTTTAAATGTTATTCGTACCTTAATGCCTCGATGGGGTCAAGCTTGGAGGCCTTGCGGGCCGGGTAGAAACCGAAAAACACGCCCACAGAGCCGGCAAAGAAAAACGCCAGTGCGATCGACCCGATCGAAACCAGTGTCTTCATCCCGGCAAACTTCGAGATCAAGCTCGAGCTGCCAAGCCCGAGACAGATTCCTAAAACACCCCCCAGGACACTCAGCACGACCGCTTCAGTCAAGAACTGGAGAAGGATATCTCTCTCTTGAGCTCCGACCGACATTCTGATCCCGATCTCTCGGATCCGCTCAGTGACAGAAACCAGCATGATATTCATGATGCCGATGCCGCCGACAAGAAGAGATATGGAAGCGATCCCTCCCAGGAGAAGGGTCAGGATCTGCGTTGCTTCCGATGCTCCCTCAGCGATGTCCGACATGTTCCTGACGTTGAAGTCATCTTCTGCCCCAGGTGCGATTTTGTGCCGGATCCGGAGGGTCTCCTCGATCTGCCTCATCGCTTCATCTGTCCGGTCTGCAGAGACGGCAGAGACGTCTATAGACTGGATATTGTCAATGTTCAAGAGGCGGCCTTTGGCTGTTGTGTAGGGCACTGCGATCATGTCGTCCCTGCTGCCGAAACCGCCGGCCTCTCCCTTCGTTTCAAGGACTCCGAGCACGCGAAAGGGGATCTTTTTGAGCCGGATGATCTGTCCGATAGGGTCAGCTCCCTCAAAAAGATTCTCAGTGACCTCACTCCCCAGAACACAGACTTTCTGGCCGGTTCTCACCTGGTTCTCATCGAAGAAAACGCCATATTCGACGTCCCAGTTACGGATTTGCGGATATTTATCGCCCACACCGTTGATCGAGGAATTCCAATTTTTATTGCCGAAGACGACCTGTGCTCTTGTGTTCACATTGGGAGAGACGTACTGAACAGCATCACAATTCTCGAGGATCGCCTTTGCATCCGAATCCTTCAACGTCGTGTAACTCCCTCCTCCGCCATGCACTCCACGAAAGGACATGCTTCCGGGCCTGACGAAGAGCAGGTTTGTGCCCATCTCGGTGAACCTCTGCTCGACTTCGGCTTTAGCTCCCTGTCCGATGCTGACCATTGCGATCACAGCACCAACGCCGATGATGATGCCCAGTGCTGTGAGGAAAGAGCGCATTTTGTTCCGATTCAGTGCCAGCAACGAAACCTTCGCTGTTTTTGCGATGTTCATCTTAGCTCCTCTCCTCTCGCTCGATTTCGCCGTCTCTCAGGTAGACTCTTCTGTGTGTAAACTCTGCAACTTCAGGGTCGTGCGTCACAAGAATAATGGTGATCCCCTTTTCACTATGAAGGCTCGTGAAGATCTCCATGATCTCTTGCCCTGTTTTTGTATCCAAATTACCCGTGGGCTCATCAGCCAGTATCAAGGAGGGGTTGTTGACAAGTGCCCTGGCAATGGCCACTCTCTGCATCTCTCCTCCGGAGAGCTGGTTTGTTTTGTGAAGCTCACGACCTCTGAGTCCGACCATATCCAGTGCCTTCATCGCCATCTCTCTTGACTTTTTGCTGGGAACATCCGAGTACAGAAGAGGGAGTTCTGTGTTTTCCAGAGCTGTGGTCCTTGAGAGGAGGTTGAAGTTCTGGAAAACGAACCCGATATTTTTATTCCTTGTCCGTGCCAGTTCATTCTTGTTAAAAGTCGATATTTCTTGGCCCTCCAGGAAGTATTTTCCGTCCGAAGGTTTATCCAGACATCCGATGATGTTCATCAGCGTGGATTTGCCGGAACCGGATGGCCCCATTATGGCCAAAAGATCTCCGCGTTTGATGGTGTAAGAGATCCCTTTTAGTGCTCTGACTTCGGAGTCACCCATCTGATAGATGCGTGATACGTTTTCCAGTTGTATGAGATTGTTGTTATCCATTTTGGTTGTCCGATTCGCTGTTTTTTTTGATAATGACGATCTGCCGACAGTGGCGAATTACCGCCGCATCATAAACATGCCTCGCCTCATCGCATCGTTGGAGTTCGAGTCACTTCCTTCATCACCTTGGTTTTCTCCTGTGATGACCTCTTGCCCTTCTTCCAACTCTCCTCTGACAACTTCGGTGTATGTGTTGTCTGTGACACCAATTCTGACCATGAGGGGTTTGAGGTTTCCACTTTCATCCTCTATCCAGACCCGCCCGATATCTTTTCTTGCGGACCTCTGCATCCCCGGGCCACCGCCCATCCCGAATTGGGGTCCGGAAGGAGACCCTTGCCCTCCTGTTTGTCCTGGCCGTGTTCCACCTGCTTGGGAGGGATCTCCTCCTCCCCCTTGTCGTTCCCTTTTCATGCTTTCAAACATCTTCTGCATTTCTTCCTGGGTAAACTGGGGCGTGAAGCGCAGAGCCGAGTTAGGAACAAGTAGTTTGTCCTTGGCCTCTCCCACGACCATAGATACGGTGGCCGTCATCCCAGGCCGTAATTTCATTTCCGGGTTCTCCACGGCGACAATGGTCGTATATGTGACGACATTCTGCACGATCTCTGGAGAGTACCTGACCTGGCTCACCTTCCCGGAAAAATTATCATCTGGAAAGGCATCCACAGTAAAGGTCACCCTCTGGCCTTCCTTGACCCTTCCGATGTCTGCCTCATCGACACTGCACTCCACCTGCATCTTGCTCAAGTCGTTGGCGATCTGGAAGAGGACCGGAGCCTGAAAACTGGCCGCCACCGTCTGTCCCACGTTGACATTCCTGTTGATGACAACACCGTTAATGGGAGACTTGATGATCGTGTAATCCAGGTCGACCTGACTGGAATCCAGCTGTGACTTGGCTTGTTCGAGCTTCGCCTCAGAAGACTGCAGGTCGGCTTTGGAGCTGTAGTACTGTGTTTCTGCGGCTTCTTTGTCTTCGAAAGAGATCAGTTCTTTATTGAAGAGATCCATAGCCCTATTTAATTTTTTCTTGTCGTTTGCAAGCATGACCTTGGATTTCTCTAGCGAAGCCACGGCGCTCCGGTAGTTAGCTTCGTTCTGTTGAACTCGAGTCGAGAAAGCGGACTGATCGATCCTGGCGATGATCTGTCCTGCTTTAACCTCTGAGTTGAAGTCCACATAGATATCCTCGATCTTTCCTGAAACCTGGCTGCCCACATCAACCGTGTTAACAGGATTTAGAGTTCCAGTTGTGACAACAAGGGCCTCTATGCTCCCTTTTTTAATGGCCTCTTTTTTGAACTCCACGCCATTGTTGCCGTTCTTGTTTAGGGTTGTGAGACCGAACACGACCACAACAGCGACAACCAGGACAGCTATTCCGATAATCCATTTCTTCTTCATGGTTTGTTTCCTTTATCCCTGTCCGATTTTTCCTGTCGCCTTTTCCTTTCCTCGAACTCTCGTTTTCTCTGAGATTTGTATTTGTCGATCATCGCTTCGAATTTGGCTTTTTGCTCATCTGTGAGCACAGATTTGATGTCCGTGAGCAATTGCTCCCGGATATCCGATAGGCGCTTGTCCATGTCGCTCCTCAAGCTTTTAAAGCGCTCCTCATTGTTATGGAAGATCTCTCTGATCTGCGCTTGCTGTTCGGAAGTGAGCACCAATTCCTCGGCCATCATTTCGAGTGTGGGGAAACGTGTGGAGCTGCGCCTGCGCGAGTCATGCGTTCGTTTATTCAACATGTTTTTATCAATCAGAATACCGCAAATAACACCCGCAATAAAAACGACGATCAGGGATAGTATGATCCAGAGTTTATAATTGTTTTTCATGGGAGTGGTCTCCTTGAACCGGGCTGCTCTTCCAGGGAGGCAAAGATCAGCATCATGTTTTTGTCCTCGACACCCTCCTGATCCAGGACGGTTTCTGTGGCTTGGAGGGGGCTCTGGTCTTCAAAAAGCAAGACGCCCGACTGACTGAATTCTTCTCTGGGCTGAGGCCCGAGAATGAGGATTGCAGAAGCGAGGAACAGTACGAGAAGCAGAGACAACGGTATGGCTCGTAGCCCCCATTGTTTCCACACTTGCCACGGTTCAAATGTTTTTTGTTCATTTAATCTGGGACGTAGACGCTCCCAGAAATAGGGTTTGGGTTCGGGAAAATCCGTTTTTTGCAGAACATCGAAGATATTCTGGTACTCTGCTCTGCTTTTTTGGCAGAGAAGACAACTGTCTATGTGTTTCTCGAGCTCTCTGGTCTCCTCCTCGCTCAAAAGCCCGTCATGGGCCCTCAGGAAGAGCTTTTCGGCTTTGTTGCAATTCATCGTCTTCCTCCTTCCTTTTCTAGGAAAGGAATGATCTTTGTTTTCAACATTTTCCTGGCTCTGTGAAGTCTAGAGTCCACAGTCCCTGGAGAAATGTTGAGCACATGAGAAATCTCTTCATAGGGAAAACCTTGAATGTCTCTAAGCGAGAGGATGACCCTGTATTTTTCAGGAAGTGTTGCGATGGCTTCATGCACGATCTTTTTAGTCTGTGCCAGCTCTTCTTCTCTATCTCTTTTTTCCGCTTCGTCTCCCCGGGTCGAAAGACCTCCTTTTGTCTCTTCAAAAGGCACTAGTCTCATTCGCGATGATTTTCTCAGATAGTCCTTGGTGTGGTTCACTGTGATCTGGTGGAGCCAGGTGCTGAATGCAGCCTTTCCCTTGAACTTGGGGAGGGCATAATAGGCCTTGACGAAGACCTCTTGGGCAAGGTCGTCTGCGACTTCTCTGTTGAGCGTCAAGCTGTATGCCATGTTAAACACCTTTGTTTTATATGTCTCCACGAGAACGCCATAGGCCTCTTCGTTGCCCTCTTGGCTTTTCTGAACCAGGTCTTTTTCGTCCATCGAGTGTCATTATTCTTCTTTACCTCTCACACTCATTAGACGGAGGAAAGAAGAATATCTTCCCGTTGATTTTTAAATCATGCGTTTTCTCTAACTTTGTACTATTTTATTCGATTGGACTTTTTTACTAAAGTGTTTATTCCCGATTATCTGCGTTCTGTTTTTATTATTCCTATATAATGCGTTCATGGTTATCAGTTCCCGGAATTCTCCCCGTTATTATAGATAAAAATATGTGTATTTTTTGATCTACGACGATTTCTGAATGAGTGATATGAATTTACGAGCAGCTCTTAAAAACACCTTTCTTTTGATGAATAAGCAGAGGGACACATACAATAGGAAAAAATTCTATGTGTTTTGAAAAAAATCTATTAGCGTTTAGCTGTCCAATCAAAGCTGCCGAAGTCGCCCATTTCGACGGTGCCGCTCATGGTGTCGCCATCAACGGTTCCCTTGTAGGCCATCGTCATATCGCCCCTGGGGGTGCTCCGTGAGATCGTCCAATCGATCTCATTGCCTTTGATCGTCCCTTCTCCGGTTATTTCGTCACCCTGTCGTCCTTCCATGGTGACCGTGATCTTTTCTCCGTCCTGCTCAAAATGAACGGTGCTGGTTCTTTCATCTCCTCTTGGCGTCGCCATCGTCATTTCCCAGTCGCCCGTCACGTCCACATCCCAGGCGCCTGCGAAGCCAATCAAAAGGAAAACGAGTGAAAATGCTACAGCCAGATAGGTTTTAGTCATGTTTCCTCTCCTTATGAAGAATTTAATATCGCTATTGTTGAACGAAGTATCGACATTTTTTTTATGGATAATTCAGGATAAATATATTTTACACTCATTAGACGCCGATCGCCCTGTTTTTCTTCCAAAAACTATTCTAACCTGAATTATTCATAAAAAATGTCGATATGTATCATAACAAACGCAATTTCAGAACTATACATTGTTTTTTCGGTATACTCGTTTGGTCATATATTTCCTTTGATATTTTCATATATAGTCGACATTTTTTACCCTACGGACGAGCCGATCTCACTACAAAGGCTTCGTTGTAGCCCACTCGCGGTAGATCACTACAGCTCTGTGGGCCACTGCCTTGCCTTTGCAGCAACCTCGACTCGTGAATAATCCAGGCTAAAAGTTTCAGAATTCAAAACAGGCAAATATATTTTATATTGCCCGATCCCGATTGCAAAAAGGAGTTTTTAGGTCCCCGTTTCCGGATTTTGTGTGTGATCGCGGCCTTCCTGAGATGCAAAGAGCGACAATTTTGTAGGCCCTCTGACAAAAATGTCGACATCTGTGTGTGGTAGCACCTGTTAATTTCTTTAGTATCAACAACATAGAGAGTTGGCACAAGATTTGCTTTACTACTTGCCTAACACTCATTAAGGAGGTTAAAATGAGAGAGAAACTTTTTTTCGCCCTAGTCGGGACCGTTTTAATCCTGACAGGTGGGGTCGTTTTTGCTGATGACGCAGATCAATCAAGAAATCGCAACCAGGTTCGCGTTGAAGTGAAGCCCCAAAACAAATTACAATTTCAGTTTCGGATGATGTTTGTGGATGAGAACGGAGACGGCATCTGTGATGGATTGCGTGACCATGACAATGATGGAATTCCCAATGGGCAGGACCCGGATTGGACCAAACCCAAGGATGGGACGGGAAACCAATTCAAGAAGGGGAACGGAAACCAAAACCAAAACGGAAACGGGAATGGAAACCAAAACCAGAATTCGAATAATCAGTTCGGCAACAAGAGCGAATTCCGTGGTGGAAATGGCTTGAGCAAACAATCTTTCCGACAGAACAAATCCGGCTTGGGCAGCGGCCTTTGTGACTCAACAGGTCCCAAAGGAAATTCGCAGAGAGGTGGAAAACACTGAGCGGGAAAGAAGACCTGGTCTTCTTTCTTTCATGAGGGAAAAGAGGACTCTCCTCTTTTCCCTCTTTAATGGAGAAACAATGAAAAAGATCGGTGGCGTGATCCTGTTGTTAATGCTTTCGGTCGGCGTCTTGCGACCCGATACGCTCTCCCTGTCTCTCTTCCAAAACATAACGGATAATCTCTTCCAGAACACCTACCCCGAGCCGGATCATCTGTCCAATATGAGCTTTTCCATAGATAAGAACTTCTCACGACTTTCTCTTTTTGCCTTTGGCGAGTATTCCTATCTTTTTGAAAATTCTGATATTGCATATTACAGTCAGGATCTCGGCCTGGATTATCTGCAGCCGTTGAATGAGAAATCCGCTCTGTATTTCTCCCTTTTAGGGCGGGGATATTTTTATAAATCCGATTACAGCGACTACAATTATATTTCTGTGAACGGCTATATCGCGCTGAAAAGCTACTTGAGTCAAACGTCCATTTTAAAATCGAACTACACCCTAGAGTACAAAAGCTACAGAACTTCGATCTTTGATTATATCAGCCATTCTCTTTTTGTCTCGGCGGACAAGTATTTCCCAACAAAAACGACATTAAAAGCCGAGATGAACTGGGGCTATAAATATTTTTTGCAGCCCTACCAAACAGCAATCACAGAGGCTCCTGTGGAGATGCCCTCCCCCCAGGAGGGAAAGGGGAGAGGAAAACATGCAGGGATGGGGAATGTATATGATACTCCTGATGTGCCTGTCTCTACTCAACAAGAAGGAGGAGAGGGCATCCAGGTTTTTTCTGCGGGTTTTTTGCTCGCTCAGGGAATCGGGAATAAGATCGGTATAAACTTGACTGGAATGAAACAGTGGGTGCTCTCCGGTGAGAATCCCTTTGATTTTGTTGAAGAATTCTACATGGTTGAGAATCCTTCCTATGACCGATTCTCATGGAGTGGGATTCAAATAGGAAGTCAAGTGTCTTTTCTTATGCCCTGGAATGTGGAAATGAAAGTGGATTTTAAGTATACAGACAAGGAATTCCCGGGAATAGAGAGCCTGAGTCTGGATGGAGAGCCCCTGGGTCTCACTCGGAACGATCAGCGCAGTCAATTGGGAGTGAGTGTGAAGAAAAATTTTGCCAGGATCACGCTGTTCCTGTCCTATTCCTATGTGGACAATCGTTCCAATGATCCCTTTTACGACTGGGAAGGGAATTATTTGACCGTGGGACTCACATGGGACCATTTTTATGGAGAGGGAAAATGAGGAAAAGAACTTATATTTTTTCTCTTTGGTTTTTGGGGGTTATAGCTGGACTTCCTTTTGCTCAGACTCCCCAGCATTTCTACAACATCGACAGCGAAAGACAAGTGGAAGGAACGATCCAGGAGATCGTCATGGAACCCCGATACAAAGATTCAGCCCCGTTTTTAGTCCTCATACTCGAGGAAAAAGGCACACACCTTGTTTACAATGTGGAAGTGAGTCCGGCCTGGTTTTTCGAGCAGGATTTCCACAAAGGAGAGGGATTAACGGTCATTGGGTCCTTCTACACAACAGACGGAAAAAAAATGAATATCATTGCTCGAGAAGTCCGATTCAAGGGTGAGACTCTCGTTCTCCGCGATAAGCACGGATTCCCCAACTGGCAGGGAGGCCAGACGGGCGAAAAAGGCCGGAGAAGAGGCAAAGGCATCAAGAAATTTTGAAGAAAAAGAACTACCTTCTTTTCTTTTGCCTGCCTGTAGTGGGATTTGTTGTCATCTTTTTTGCCTTTTCATCCCTGAATCGGAGTTACATCAAAAAAAAGGTCGAAGGCTTGGTCGAGGAACAACTGCGGGCAACGGCGGAGATCCTCAAGGTGAATTTCTCTCATTTTTTAGGTGAGGATTATGAAGCCGACAAAGTCTTTGATCTCTATACAAATGAAGAGAACATCTATTATATGGCTCTTTTCAATGAGAGCAGGGAGATCCTGAGCTGGAAATCTCGGTTTGAGGGGTATCTCCCGATATCGAAGGAATCCATGCAAATGCAGGGCTCCTGGATCATCAATTCGCCTGCGGGAAAAATTTTCAACTCTTTTTCTTCTTTTACTTTGCCAGAAGGGGAAACCTATTACCTCTATTTGGGATATTCCCTGAATGACCTCCAAGAGATGATGGCCCATTCTCGGAGGAATTTTTATCTGATCTTTGGCCTGATCATCGTTGTAGGGATTGTCTTTTCCGTTGGGCTTTATCAGCTTCAGATCCATTACATGGATAAAAAGAGCGAACTTGAAGAGGAGAAAAAAGAGAAGGAACGCTACAGAGAGATTTCCGCGCTGACTTCCGGTGTGGCCCATGAGATCAAGAATCCTCTCAACAGTCTCTCCCTGCTTTTTGAATTGCTCACAAAAAAAGGTCCTTCCTCAGATTCTGAGACCATTGTCTCAGGCAGAAAAGAAGTGGCAAAGATCTCGAGGATCGTCGACCAATTCTCTTCTTCGCTGAAACCCATCGAACTCAGCAAGGACGCCTTTCCTCTAGAGGGTGAGATCAAATCTGTTCAGGAATCTCTGAAAAAAATAGCGACAGAAAAGGGAGTGGATATTCAGTATTTGCAGGATTCTTCTGTGACCCTTTTTGCCGATAGAGTGCTTTTGAGCCAAGCCATCCATAACATTGTCAAGAATGCGATCGAGGCGTCTGAAGGGGGAGACGTGGACATAACGGTCAAAAAGGTAAGAAAAAAAGTCTTCATTTCGGTTAAAAATTCGGGCAGGGGCATGGATGAAGAGGAGAAGACACGGGTCTTTGAGCCCTTCTATTCCAAGAAGAAAGGTGGCATGGGAATCGGTCTGTATCTCACAAAAAAAATTGTGGAGGCCCACGGGGGCGATCTCGATCTTGTCAGCAGCGCCCAAAATGGCACTACTTTTACTATCCGCATTCCTGGAGGCTGATATGAGTAAGGCGAATCTATTGGTTGTGGAAGATGATCCTTTACAGCGCAAGCTCATCAAGGAGAATCTGGAACAGGAAGGTTACGCTGTTTTTGAGGCCGAAACGAAACAAGGATCGTTGGATGTTATCACCCAACAACTGATCGATGTAGCCATCGTAGATTTCAAGCTGGATGGCGAGACCGGATTGGATGTCATCCAGGCGATCTTGGAGCGAAACCCGTTGATCACTCCAGTTATGGTCACGGCTTTCGGAAACATCGAGAATGCCGTCGAGGCCATGAGACAAGGGGCCTATGATTATATCGTCAAACCCATCGATTTTAAAAACTTTCTGATAGTGATCGAGCGAGCTCTGGAAAGACAAAAACTCAAAAAAGAAGTCTCCTCCCTTCGGAGCACTTTGCAGGAGAAATTCAGCTCGAAGAATTTTGTGTTTTCATCCGCCAGGATGGATGAGGTGGCCCACCTGGTCAATAAGGCATCAAAGAGTGATGCCACGGTTCTCATTTCTGGAGAGACCGGAACCGGGAAGGACTTCGTGGCCAAAGCGATCCACTTTGCCTCTCGAAGGAAAAATGGAATCTATTTACCCGTGAATATCACCTCTCTTCCGGAGACCTTGATAGAAAGCGAGCTTTTTGGCGCAGAAAAGGGGTCTTTTACAGGTGCGTACGAGCGGAAGATCGGAAAGTTCGAAGCTGCTTCAGGAGGAACTCTTTTTTTGGATGAGATCGGAGACCTGCCCCTCCAACTCCAGGTAAAACTCCTGCGAGTTCTTCAGGAGAAGGAATTCTACCGTTTGGGATCCTCTCGACCACTAAAATCGGATATCCGGATTTTGGCCGCCACGAACAGGGAACTAGAGAAAGCGGTGAAAGAGGAAAAATTCCGGCCTGACCTCTACTACAGGCTGAATGTGATCCGTATCCATGTCCCTCCCCTTCGAGAGAGGAAGGAAGATATTCCTCCTCTGGTGGATTATTTTGTGAGAATGTACAGCGGCAGGGAGGAAAAGGCAATCGAAGGTATTACCGCAGAAGCGATGAATGTACTTGTTCAATACTCCTACCCAGGAAACATCCGAGAGCTGGAGAATGTCATCGAACGCGCTGTTGTTTTCTGCGATGGGAGTTTTATCACACTGGGTGATCTCCCTGTTTTTTTGAAAGAAACACTCGAGGATGATCTGGTGTTTGAGGGGCTTACACTCCCTGAAAAAGTAAAAAAACTCGAGAAAAAAGAGATCCAAAGAGCACTCCGGGATAACGGAGGGATAAAGAGCAAAGCGGCCCGAGTCCTTGGAGTCACCGAACGAATTCTAAGCTATAAGCTAAAAAACTACAGCATCAAATAACCTGAATTATTCATAAAAAATGTCGATACTTCTCATAGCTGACATAATATTAGAATCTTGCAACGTTTTTTCTGAATACTCAATTGGTCACAACATTTTCAATACGTTTTTTATTTATAATAGACATTTTTTCCCTTCAGGCGAGCCGATCTCACCACAAAGCCTTCGTTGTAGCCCCTTTGCGGTAGTTCACTACAGCTTCAGGGGCCACTGCCTCGCCTTTGCAGCGACCTCGACTCGTGAATAATTCAGGATTGTGATCCAGCAGTCCTTGACAATTTGGAAGGACTTTAATTTAATATATTCTCCACAAAAAAAGGAGCAGTAAATATGTTTGTGTGGGTATTTCATCGGGTTTCGGGTCTTTTGCTCATTGTCCTTCTTGTGATCAAGTTTTTGACATCCTTTTTTTTGATGACAAAGGAGCAGAAACCGGATTGGGCTCTGGTGCTCCATACGAATCCCCTGACAGACACGATCTTGATCATTTCGATCGTTTTCCATGCCCTTTACGGACTGAGGACTGTGATCATCGACCTGGGTGTGAAAAAGGAAAAATTGCTCTTCTGGGTCTTTACGATTTTGGGAGTTGTATCGAGTGCTCTTCTCCTTATTATCTATTTCACCAGGAATTACTGAATGCTAAGTCATGACATCCTGATCGTCGGGGGTGGTCTGGCCGGGCTTTCCGCAGCCTTGTCCAGCGACCCCAACCTTTCCGTGGCTGTGATCTCCAAGGTTCACCCTCTGCGCTCTCATTCTGTGGCCGCCCAGGGAGGGATCAATGCAGCCTTGGGAAACAATCCCGATGGAAAAGATGACAACTGGGAGAGACATGCGTTCGACACGATCAAAGGAAGCGATTATCTCGCAGACCAGGATAGTGCGGAGCTCATGTGCCAGGAGGCGGTACCCACCATTTACGAATTGGAACACTTGGGTGTGCCATTCAGCCGTTTTCCTGGTGGCGTCATCGCCCAGAGACCCTTTGGCGGGGCGGGATTCCCCAGGACGTGTTATGCTGCAGACAGGACAGGCCTTGTGATCCTGCACACGCTCTATGAACAATCAGTGCGTCAAAATGTCCGGTTTTACAATGAATGGCTTGTGACGCAACTTGTTGTCAAGGACGGCCGAGGCCTGGGTGTGGTTGTTTATGACCTGGAGAATGCTGAATTTATTCCGATCCAGGCCAAAGCCGTTGTTTTTGCCACAGGGGGTTATGGCCGGGTCTATATGAAGACCACCAATGCTTTCATCAATCACGGGAGTGGGATCGGTGCGGCCTATCGCGCGGGAGTTCCTTTAAAAGACTTGGAGTTTGTCCAGTTTCATCCCACGTCGCTTGTTGGAAAAAACATCCTCATCACAGAGGGCGCCAGGGGAGAGGGCGGATACCTTGTGAATAACAAGGGCCGGAGGTTCATGGAAGACTACGCCCCCCAATCCATGGAGCTCTCTCCCAGAGATATCGTTGCTCGGGCCATTCAGACCGAGATCGATAAGGGCAACGGATTTGAAAACCAACATGTGCACCTGGATCTCAGGCATCTGGGAGCAGAGAAGATCAAGAAGAGGCTCCCAGGGATCCGTGAGATCTGCATGAATTTTGCAAGGCTCGACCCTATAGATACGCCCATCCCCATCCAGCCCGCCCAACACTATTCCATGGGTGGGATAGATGTGGATGAGGGCTGCGCCTCTCCGGTGGAAGGATTTTACGCTGCCGGGGAGTGTGCCTGCGTAAGTGTTCACGGAGCCAACCGTTTAGGAGGAAATTCCCTGCTGGATACAGTCGTTTTTGGGAAAATCGCCGGGAAAAATGTATCGGAATATGTGAAAGGGGCCGGCAACCACTCAGATTCAGAGACGGCCCTTCTCGATGCAGCCCTCAAGTTCAAGAATAGAGTGGAAGTTTGGAGAAAAAGGGATTCAGGTGAAAAATTCTACATCTTGATGAGCCGGCTGAAAGCCGTCATGAACGAGAAGGTCGGTTTATTCAGGAATAAAGACGAGCTAACGCACTGTCTTGAAACCATCCAGGAGCTTCGGGAATCCTATGAGAATGTGTACATATCCGGGCCCTGCCTTCGGTTCAGTCAGGAGCTTGTGAACATCATCGAATATGAGTCTATGCTCGATCTGGCTGAAGTGATCACTCTCGGGGCCCTGAACAGAGAAGAGACCCGAGGGTCTCATTACAGGCTGGATTTTGAGACGCGTAACGATGACAAGTGGCTAAAACATACTTTGATCACATGGAAAGAGGGGAAGCCACACATCAGTTACAAGGATGTGAACATCGGCAAGTATCAACCCGTCGAGAGAAAATATTGAGATGAAATATCTATTCAAAATACTCAGGTTCGACCCTCGTCAGGATGAATACCCTTATTTTCAAGAGTATAGTTATGAGACTGCGGAGACTAAATCCGTGCTCGAAGCTCTGATGGAGATCAGAAACGTCCAGGATTGCAGCCTGTCATTCCGGTACAGCTGTCGTGAGGCCATATGCGGATCTTGCGCTATGGTAATCAACGGCAGGTTCGACCTCGCCTGCCGGACAGAGCTGGAATCTCTCGATTCCACTCAGATTGTCATCGAACCCCTGCCTAACCTGGAGATCCAGAAAGATCTGGTAGTAGACTTGGATCCGTTCTGGGAGGCGCTTATCAAGATCGAGCCATTTCTCCATTCTGCGGGTGAGATTCCCGAGAAAGGATACCGGATCGAAGACGAAAAAATCGATAAGATATTCCAGTACGTCAATTGCATTCTCTGTGGATGCTGTTACAGCGCTTGTCCGGTTGTTTCCCAGAGAGAAAATTACTTGGGGCCGGCTGCCCTGGCCAAACTTTACAGGTTTGTCAAAGATCCCCGGGATAAGAGGCCTTTTAAGAACTGGGCACGGGTGAATACAGAAGGTGGCGCATGGGGCTGTCACACGATCTTCAAATGTAATGAGGCCTGCCCTAAAGAGGTGCGCCCTGCCGATGGGATCGAAGGGTTAAGACGAACGCTTATCGTCGAAAAAATAAAAAGTCTTTTGCCATTTAAACGATGAAACTCAAACATTCGCTTTTTACTAGACGCCAATTTTTGAACGGTCTTTTTGGAGGCTGGATTACAGCTCTGCTGGCCACCCTTGTCTATCCAGTTGTCAAATTCATCTTCCCGCCATACAGGGAACCGGAGGAGGTCATCCTTCTGTTTTCAGACTTTGAAGGGATGGCTCCCGGGTCCGTCAAGAGTTTTCCCTGGGGAAGCAAACCGGGCATCCTCAAAAAGAGAGACGATGGCACTTACCTCGCATTTGTGGGCGTGTGCACGCATCTGGATTGTAATGTGGCCTATCTCCCCGAACAGAAGAAGTTTTTCTGTGCCTGCCATGATGGTTGGTATGATGAGTACGGGACGAACATCGGGGGCCCCCCTGCCCATCCTTTGCGCCGCCTCGTCGTAGAGATCGTGGCACCAGATCTGATCATAAAGAGGGAGGATGTGGAGTGAATATGAAGAATTGGGGCAAAGAACTCGTTACCTGGCTCGATGATCGTATCGGTCTCTCCGCGATCACACAATTCCTCAAAGAGAAGCCAGTCCCTCAGCATCAACACTCCATCTGGACTTATACAGGAAGTGCGATCCTTCTCTTTTTCGCTATCCAGGTTGTCACGGGATTTATGCTCATCCTGTACTACAAACCCACACTGGAAGCGGCCAATGCCAGTGTGGGCAGGATCATGACAGAGATTCCGCTGGGATGGATCATCCGGTCTGTTCACAGTTGGTCGTCAACATTCATGATCGCTTTTGTTTTTATCCATCTCATCAGCATCTGGCTCACGAAGTCCTACCGTAAGCCGAGGGAGATCACTTGGATGAGTGGCGTGTTTCTCCTTGCCTGTTCCCTGGTTTTCGGCTTCACGGGTTATCTTTTGCCCTGGGATGACCTCTCACTTTCAGCGACAAAGGTGGGAACGGATATTCCCCGCTCCATTCCTGTTGTGGGGGCCTGGGTAACCAAGCTTCTTCGTGGTGGTGAGGATGTGACCGGTGATACGCTGACGCGTTTTTTCGGGATACACGTATGCATCCTGCCCATCTTCATCTTTCTCTTGCTAGCCATCCATGTGTATCTCATCCAAAAGAAAGGGATGAGTGTTCCCCTAGAGGCTGAAACGCGAGGTGAAAACGTGCCTACCATTCCCTTTTGGCCGAATTTTGTCTACCGGGAGATGGTCGTCTGGCTTATCTTGGTGGGCATCCTTTTTTCCGTTGCGATTTTGTTCCCACCTTCGCTAGACAAACAGGCCGATCTGATGGCCGCAGCGCCCGAAGGTGTTAAGCCCGAATGGTATTTTCTCTTTTTGTTCCAGACTCTGAAGATCGTGCCTGCAAAGATCCTCTTTGTGGACGGAGACATTGTGGTTGTGCTACTCATGCTGATGGCCGGCCTTTTCATTTTCTTTTTACCCGTTATCGACAATAAGCCCACAGAGCGGAAAGGGAAGATCATAACAGCTCTGGGATATGTGTTGGTGGTTTATGCTTTGATCTTTTCGGTATGGAGTCTGCTGTGAAGATGCCACGTCAAAAAATCTTCTTGTTTATGCTAGCGGGCATGATCTGCTTGAGTTTGTTCCTCTGCACATCTGGGTGGGCCCAACAGCCTGAATCGAGTGCGGGATCCCAAACTGTAACGGAAGAAACGCAGGAAGAAATCAAACCCGCTCCCAAAGATATCAAAGAAGCCATTGGGATCTATGTCTTCCTGGGTTGGATATGGATCTCCATTTTTGTGCTGGTCTTCATCCTCCGCCAGAAGATCAAAGAGACTGACCGTATCTACCGCCTCAAATTCTTTTCCTCCGATAAAAGTTGACCTCCTCTTTTCATCTAACCTGAAAAATTTTATACGATGTGTGAATTTTGAGGAGTCTGGTTCGTTATTGTCTTTGAGGGCCATGACTACCGCAAAAAAAACCATCGAAAAAAAGAGACCGCACACTCTTACCCAAAGGCAAAACTTCATATCTCACAGATCTAAGACGGGACACCGCTGGAGGCTCAGGGAGAAATTTCTTATTGGGGGATTGCAAGGATTCCTGGACTATGAGATCGTCGAGCTCTTACTCACCCTGGGGACCCCGAGGCGAGATTGTAAAAAGCAGGCTAAAGAAGCCATGGAGAGGTTCAAGGTCTTAAGACGGGTTTTGGAAGCAGATGAGACGGAGCTGCGGGAGATCGAAGGAATAGGTCCGCACAATGTTTTCGGGATTCGGCTTGTCCAAGAAGTCTCCCGCCGGTTTCTCAAAGAAAAAATGCTGAGCCGGCCGGCGTGTCATTCCTCGAAGGAAGTCTTTGATTATCTCTATCATTCGCTAAGGGATGCGAAGACAGAACAGTTCAAAGTCCTTTTTCTCGATGCTAAAAACTATATCCTCGAAGAGAGGACCTTTTTTGAGGGCACAGTAGATTCCAGTGCCGTTTACCCCCGCGAAGTGATCAAAGCCGCCGTCCGGTTCTGTGCATCTTCGCTCATATTTGTGCACAATCACCCTTCGGGTGATCCGGAGCCATCGGAAAGTGATAGGGAGATCACAAAGGAACTGATATTCGCCACAAACATTATGCAGATCAAGGTTTTGGATCACATAATCATCGGGAACAACCGCTATTTCAGCTTTGCTGACCAGGGACTTATCGAGGAGTATGAACTCTGTCTCAAGAATGTTCGAAGCAAGATATAATGGATGCCTCCCAAAACCGTGATGAATGACTTTCCGAAAGTTCCAATTGGTGATTTCGAAAACACGCTCAGTTTCCCCAGCGAGGAAACTTCGCTCGATTCCGGGCTTCCCTCACATCTCCCCATGGGAGATGTGCCATGCCCGTCCATCCCTTCATACGGTTTTCTCCACCACACAATTGGAACTCCCAAAAACGCAACATGATTCCAGCCATCACGGTTTTGGAGATGCGTACTTAGGATATGAAAAATTTGTAAAATTGTGTCTCGGAAAGTAAACTATGTGACAGGAGATCAGATGTGATGAAACCCATTGAAGAGATCGCAGCGAAATTAGGGATAAAAGCCAAAAATTTGGAGAAATATGGGGAGTACAAAGCCAAGCTCTTTCCAGACAGAATTCGCAGTGAAGGCAAGGAGAGGGGGAAGCTGATTTTGGTGACGGCCATGTCCCCGACTCCTGCCGGAGAGGGCAAGACCACGACCTCTATCGGTTTGGCAGATGCGTTGAGCCGGCTCGGGAAAAAAGCAACGGCCTCCCTGAGGGAGCCTTCTTTAGGCCCGGTTTTTGGCATGAAAGGTGGAGCGACTGGAGGAGGTGCTGCACGTGTGTTGCCCCATGATGAGATCAACCTGCATTTTACAGGCGACCTCCATGCGATCACATCGGCACACAACCTTCTGGCTGCGATAGTGGACAACCGCATTCATTTCGACGGCGCGTGCGGGCTTTTGGACAGCCGGACCATCACCTGGAAAAGGGTCCTGGATATGGATGACCGCGTTTTAAGGGAAGTCATCATCGGTATCGGAGGCCCACTCCGCGGGCTGGCCCGGGAGACAGGTTTTGATATCACCGCTGCCTCTGAAGTCATGGCCATCCTGTGCTTATCCAAAGATTTGGTAGATTTGAAAGAGAGGCTTGGGAATATCCTTGTTGGGTATTCTCCGGATAAAAAACCTGTTTTTGCCAGGGATCTCAAGGCCCACGGAGCCATGGCGGCGCTGCTGAAAGATGCCATAAATCCCAATCTTGTTCAGACAAGGGAAGGAACTCCCATATTCATCCATGGAGGCCCCTTCGCTAACATAGCCCACGGGACGAGTTCTGTGATCGCTGCTGATCTGGCACTTAATCTCGCGGATTTTGTTGTTACGGAATGTGGGTTCGGCTCAGACCTTGGAGCGGTCAAGTTCTTCGATATCGTAGTGCGGACAAGTCCCCTCCCGCCACCGGACGCCTGTGTCTTGGTGGCGACTGTCCGGTCTCTCAAGTATCATGGAGGCGTAAAGCGGGATGATCTGGAGATCGCTAATATCACCGCCGTTGAGAAAGGATTTGTCAACCTCCAGAAACACATCGAAAATCTCCGCTTTTTTGGCGTTCCTTTTGTGGTGGCCTTGAACCGATTTTCCTCTGATACAGATGAAGAGATCGAAAAAGTCATGGATCTGTGTCATAAAGAAGGAGTGCGTGTCGCCCTGAGCGAGGTCTACGATAAGGGCAGCGAGGGCGGAGTGGCACTGGCAGAGGAGATCATCGAAGCCATCGAGAAGGACGAGCACAATTTTCGACACCTCTATCCCCTGGACGTGCCCTTGGCTGAAAAGATCGAGGCCATCGCCACACAGATGTTTGGCGCTGCGTCTGTGGCGATGGAGGGGAAGATCCGGCGGAGGATAAGGGGGATAGAGCACGATGGCTTCCAGGATCTTCCGGTCTGTATCGCAAAAACACAATACTCGCTCTCCGATGATGATCAGGCATTGGGGAGGCCTGAGGGTTTCACTATGATCGTGACCGATGTTTCGCTCAGCTCCGGCGCAGGATTTGTAGTGGTTCATTGTGGGGATATCATGACCATGCCTGGATTGCCGAAAATCCCCGCTTCAGAGAAGATAGATGTCACTCCGGATGGGGAGATCACAGGACTATCCTAAGATCCTTTCAATTTTGGGGATTTTGTTGCCATTTATCCTGTTCTTCTGCGCGCTGTTGGAAAAATAGAAGAATAAAAATGAGAAAATTGGCGCGTAAAACGCGTCAGATCAAGATGGGTTTACACTCTATATGAATTGTGATAAAACTTAATTCCCGAATATGTAATTATGAGTTATTCGGATTAAATTTTGGGTGAAAGGAATACTACATCATGTGTGAATTGAGAGAAGTTTTTATAGTCGGTGGTGCCCGCACGCCTATCGGGAGTTTCCTGGGGGCTCTGAAGAATTTTAAGGCTCCTGAGCTGGGCGGTTTTGCCATCAAGGAAGCGCTGTTGAGAGCGGGCGTCTTAGGCGAAGATGTCGGGGAAGTCATCATGGGGAATGTCGTATCTGCAGGGCTGGGGCAGGCCCCGGCCAAACAGGCTCTGATGAAGGGAGGAATCCCTCCTACAGTGAATAGCTTTGCCATCAATAAGGTCTGTGGTTCCGGATTGAAAGCCGTAGAGCTTGCTGCCAACTCTATTTGGTTGGAGAAGAATGAGATCGTCGTGGCAGGCGGGATGGAGAGCATGAGTCAAGCCCCGCACCTGACCTGGGGCGTGCGGGAAGGCGTAAAATTCGGAGACCTCAAGATGAAGGATGCTATGATCCACGATGGGCTCTGGTGTGCCTTTGAAGACAAGCATATGGGCATGACAGGCGAAGTGATCGCTGAAAAATTTGGAGCCACCCGGGAGGAACAGGATGTTTACGCAGTCAGCAGCCACGAGAAGGCGCTCCATGCGATCGAAAAGGGCTACACAAAAGATGAGATCGTTTCCGTGGAGGTGCCACAGCGGAGAGGTGACCCCATCATATTTTCGGTGGACGAGGGGCCTCGCCAGGATGCTTCAGTGGAGAAGCTGGCCAAACTACGCCCAGCCTTTAAAAAGGATGGGACGGTCACTGCAGGAAATGCTTCCAGTCTCAATGATGGAGGAGCGGCAGTGGTTCTGGCATCAGAGGATGCGGTCAAGGAGAAAAATCTCGATCCGATAGCCCGGATAGTCGGAGCCAGCTCAAACGCATTGGAACCCCAGATGGTCATGTATGCCCCAAAAGGAGCCATTGAAAAACTGTTGGCTGATGTGGGCTGGGGCATTGAGGATGTGGACCTCTTCGAGATAAACGAAGCTTTTTCTTCTCAACTCGTGGTGCTCATCAAAGAACTGGGACTCGACAGGGAAAAGGTCAATGTGCACGGCGGGGCTGTGGCTTTGGGGCATCCCATAGGAGCCACCGGCTGCAGGATCTTGATCACCCTGATCTATGCCCTCAAACACAGAGGGTTGAAGAAAGGCGTTGCCTCCCTTTGTTTAGGGGGCGGAGACGCTATGGCCATGGCTGTGGAGATGGTCTGAGAGGAGCAAGAGGATGGATATCAATAAAATAGGCATCATCGGCTCGGGGACTATGGGTACCGGAATCGCCCAGGTCGCGGCCACTTCGGGATTTAAAGTTTTCCTCAATGACATCGAAGAAGAATCCCTGGAACGGTCCCTGAAGATCATGGATAAAAGCCTTTCCAGGCTCGTGGAAAAGGGTAAGATCACAGAAGATAAGGATTCGATCCTAGAGCGTATCAGGATCACAACCTGCTTTGCTGACCTCAGAGAGTCCGATTTTGTGATTGAGGCGGTTTTTGAAGATCTGGATGTCAAGACAAAAGTGCTGAAGGCACTTGATGAAGTTCTTGCTCCTGAGGTGATTCTCACATCGAATACGTCTTCGATCTCCATCACTCAGTTGGCCGCCTTGACAAAGCGTCCTGAAAAGTTTATGGGAATGCATTTCATGAATCCTGTTCCGTTGATGCCGCTCGTGGAATTGATCAAAGGCATCGCCACAACCCAGGAGACCTATGCTGTGGTTAAGGGTCTGGCTGAGGCTTTGGGTAAAGTTCCGGTTGAAGCCAATGACTATCCCGGATTTATCGCCAATCGCATTCTCATCCCCATGATCAACGAGGCAGTTTATGCACTCATGGAGGGAGTGGGAACCGCAGAAGCCATCGACCAGGTGATGAAGCTGGGAATGAACCATCCCATGGGTCCTCTGACCCTGGCTGATCTGATCGGGCTGGATGTCTGCCTGGATATCATGAATGTCCTCTATGAGGGCTTCAAGGACTCGAAATACCGGCCTTGTCCGTTGTTGCAAAAAATGGTGAATGCCGGATACCTTGGCCGAAAATCAGGAAGAGGATTCTACGAGTACAGCAAATAAACTGAGATATTAAAAGCAGAATACATAGCACAGCAATCAGAACAGATAAAATCGCTAAAAGAATAAAAACAGCCTTAGAGCGTGAGGAGGCAGGACACGGGTTTTGTGATTCACGTTGTCCGTGAGTGATATCCTGACGCGTTACGGCAGAAAATGAGGAGGATAATATGACCGAAGATAATGAAGAAAAACAAGCTTCCCGAAATAGGGCGATTGAAACGGCCCTTTCTCAGATAGAGAAACAATTCGGTAAAGGTGCCATCATGAGGATGGGGCAGAAGGGAGCTGCTGTCAAGGTGGCAGCCATTCCCACCGGTTCCATCGCATTCGACCTTAGCCTGGGGATCGGGGGATTCCCGCGCGGCCGGGTTGTCGAGGTTTTCGGACCCGAAGCAACGGGGAAGACCACCTTGGGACTCCATGTGATCGCAGAAGCCCAAAAGCAGGGAGGACAGGCGGCTTTTATCGATGCTGAACACGCCATGGACCCGACCTATGCCGCCAACATCGGCGTGGATATAGACAACCTCCTTATTTCGCAGCCTGATTATGGAGAGCAAGCCCTGGAGATCGCAGAGGTGCTCGTGCGGAGCGGAGCCGTCGATGTCATCGTGGTGGATTCTGTGGCCGCACTTGTACCCAAGGCAGAGCTCGATGGCGAGATGGGTGATGCACATATGGGCCTCCAGGCCCGGCTCATGTCCCAGGCTCTGCGGAAACTGACAGCGATCGTTGCCCGCTCAAAAACCTGCTTCATATTCGTGAACCAGATCCGAGAGAAGATCGGTTTTTTCTTGGGAAGCCCTGAAACAACCACAGGAGGACGAGCGCTCAAATTCTATACGTCGATGAGGATCGATATACGGAGGTTGGCCGCGCTGAAAGAGGGAGACAAAGTCATCGGGAACAGAGTGAAGGTCAAGATCGTGAAAAACAAGATGGCTCCTCCGTTCCAGATTGCTCAGTTTGACATCATCTTTGGCGAAGGGATCTCCAAAGAAGGGGATTTGATCGATTGCGGAGCAGACGTGGGATTGATCGAAAAGACGGGTACCTGGTATTCCTACAAGGGAGAACGGCTGGGCCAGGGCAGGGAAAACGTTAAAAAACTCCTCAAAGAGAAAGTGGAACTCGCTGAAGAATTGGACCGCGAGATCCGGAAGAAAGTCGGCCTTTTGCCCGCAGAACCATCCCCTAAAAAAGAATAGCCGATTTTCACTGGTGTATGTTTCTGTCCATTGTTGAGATTGTCACAGTTATTTTAATTACAGGGAGAAGTACTTGTGTTGAGAACGTTCAGTAAAAAATGGGTTTTTACCGTTGGATGTGTCTTAGTTTTTTTACTGTTCTGGGAGCCTTTGAGTTATGCACAGACGGGCTCTCTCACAGAGAAAGTCGATCAATTATTTGTATCATGGGATAAACCGGACTCGCCGGGATGTGCGTTGGGGATCATCCAAGACGGGAAGTTGATCTATGCACGCGGGTACGGGATGGCCAACCTGGAGTACAACATCCCCATCACCGCAAAATCAATCTTCCGGATCGGTTCGACATCCAAACAATTTGCGGCAATGTGTATGGTTTTACTAGAGGAAGAGGGGAAATTATCCCTGGATGACAGCCTAAGAAAATTTTTTCCTCAGATGCCAAACTATGCAGAGAATGTCACTATCCGGCATCTCATCCACCACACAAGCGGCATCCGTGATTATCTGACGCTCGCCGAGATCGCCGGGATGCGGGACGATGACTATTTCTCCGATGCTGAGGTTGTCGACCTTCTAGCCCGTCAGAAAGAGCTCAATTTTAGGCCGGGGGAGGAACACCTTTACAGCAATTCCGGGTATTTTTTGCTGTCGCAGATCATAAAAAAGGCCTCCGGGAAATCCCTCCGGGAGTATGCGGAGGAAAAAATATTCCAACCGCTAGGCATGACGAACACCCATTTTCACGATGATCACACGAAGATCGTTAAAAACAGAGCCTCGGGATATGCGCCGCAGAAGGGTGGAGGTTTTGTGATTTCGATGACCACTCTGCCCATGACCGGGGACGGAGGAGTGTTCACATCTGTGGAGGACCTTTTTTTCTGGGATTTGAACTTCTATGACAACAGGTTAGGAAAAAGTGGACAGGCGTTGATCGAAAAAATTCAAACGCCCGGAGTTTTAAACAGTGGAAAAAAACTGGATTATGCATTCGGACTCGGAATCGGGGAACACAAAGGATTGAGGATAGTGAGCCACGGAGGTGCTTTTGTAGGCTTCCGTGCAGATATGCTCCGTTTTCCCGATCAAAGGTTTTCCGTTATCTGCTTGGCGAATCTGAGTACTTTTAATCCCAGCGTGATGGTAAAAAGGGTTGCGGACATCTATCTGGCGGACTTGTTCAAAGAGGAAAGCGGAGACAAGGAAAAAACTGCGCCTGATAAATCCAAAATTATAAAGCTCACCGAATCAGAACTTAAGAACAAAACCGGGAACTACTATGACAGAGAGAGAGATGTCCTCTGGACTGTTGTTTTAGTGAAAGACCAACTTCAGGTGCGGGCTCCCATCACCCGGTTTATGATCTCACCTATCAGCCCAACCCGTTTTGTTGCAGAGGAGTTCCCCATTCGTCTCGAGATCGAATTCGAAAAAAACGAGGAAACTCAAACATATGTCGTCCATGCCTGGACAGAGGGAAAAAAGCAAGGGATGTATGAGCCCATTAAGGTTACCGAGCCGACTCCCGAAGAACTCGAGGTTTATATCGGCAAGTATTACAGTGAAGAGCTTGGTACAGCCTATATTTTGCGACTTAAAAAAGGAAAGCTTTACATGCGGCATGAGAATCCTTATAAGAGTTATCCTAAAGCTGCGCTAAAGCCCACATTTATGGACAGCTTTCAGGTCGAGCGATGGAAATTGAATTTCATCCGGAACGAGGAAAAGGACATCATTGGATTCAAAGTGAACGCTGGCCGCGTGCAAAACATCCTCTTTGAAAAGCAATAATATTGGAGATGTCACCATGAAAAAGGGAGATGCTTTAAAGCTCGTTGTTTCGATTCTCGTGTGTCAGCTCGCTGGTGCAATTGGTGGATTATTCACAGCTTCATCCGTGGGTACGTGGTATGCCGCGTTGACAAAGCCCGCTTTTAATCCACCGAATTGGCTCTTTTCTCCTGTCTGGATCACTCTTTATGCTCTTTTGGGGGTGGCATTCTTTCTCGTGTGGAGACGGGGACTTCAAACAGAAGGCGTTAAAATCGCTCTTATTGTCTTCGGACTGCAGCTCGCGCTGAACACGTTGTGGTCTTTGCTCTTTTTTGGGCTAAAAATGCCCTTCCCAGCCTTCATAGACATCGTAATCTTGTGGTGTTTGATATTGATGATGCTATTGAAATTCAAGAAGATCTCAAGGCTAGCCGGGCTTTTGCTTGTCCCCTATTTATTGTGGGTGAGCTTTGCTGCAGTGCTAAACTTCTTCCTTTGGTATCTCAACCGCACTTCACTTTGATATCATCGTTCTTTCGGTTGGATATCAGGGAAGGCTTCGCGCAGTGATTGGTAAACCCAATCAGCCATCTTCTTCTGGAAAACATACATTTCTTCTTTTTTGGGCTTTTGATTATCCCATTCTGAGAGCTTTTCTTTCGTTTTTTCAAGGACCGTGTTTTCAATGGGAATAATACGATCGAGCACTCCATTCTTGCCATAGGTGAGCAGTCGCGTGACGTTGAGGTACTGCTGCATGTGTCCGCGTTCATCCGGATAGAGGTAATCTGCCAAAGCAATAGCCAGGTCATTGAGGGGCGCTGTGCCCTCACCCCCGGCCACCTCTGGAACGCCCTCAGCATGGGCCCACAGGGGGATAGCAGCAGTGCAGACAGCCTGTCCCAATAGCACCCACATGGTCGAGAGATAAGCTTTCTCAGGGCTTGGGGCGCCGTGAAACAGAGTGACAGAAACGGTAGAATTACGGTTGATGGTGTCCGAGGTGTTGATGTAGTAAGGGGTTGCGGGATCGGATGCTTTTGGGTCGGACAGCGGGTAAGAGTGTAGTTTTTCGTTGACGAGGTCTCTGGCGGCCTCTTGAAGGATAAAGGGGATATTCAACCGCTCTTCTGCTGAAGCTGTTTGGAAAAGCTGCGATATCCGCTCGAACCGGATGTACCCACCGCCTCCATGTTTTATGGGTGATGTGTACGCGTAATTGGTCCGGACGATGTAACCCTGCGGAGCCACACGCGGATCGTTGGCATCGAATTTGACATAGGAGGAATTTCGGGTTTCGAAAAAGCAGGCATTCCCCTTGGCATCGATCACACCGAAGTTGGTGCCCACCTGTCTCTTGCCGTTCGTTTCATCGAGGAGTCTCTCGAAATCTGCCACGTCAGCACATTCCCCGAGGGCCCTCTTCATGAATATCCCGTTCTCGCCCATGCCGACCATGCCCGTGCTTTCCGCTAGGTCCGAGGACGCGGAGTTCATGATGGCAAATCCCTCAGAATTGATGCCGGCCCACACGTTTTTTGGCTCTTTGTCCAGGGGGTGTATGATCCCGATGAAGCTGTATTTGTTCCCCTGGAGGAACGCCATCTTGTTCGGCTGTGCCGATGTGTCTCTATTCTTCCAGAGTAATGGACGCCCATCCGGAGTCACTTTTCCCGAGACGACGGCCACTGTACAGGGGGTCAGCGCAATCTGGCCCACAAAGAAAAGAGAAAAAAAGGCGATCATTGATTTGGTGTATGGTCGACGTTCTTTCATCACTCTCCTCCCTCAATTATCCTGAATTATTCCATTTTTTTCCTGAATTATTCATACAAAATGTCGATACTTTATTCAATAAAAGCAATATTTTATCTAAAATTAAGAAAAATGAATAGTCTAATCTTCGATGCCGCCTTTCGCATATAGAGCAATATCTTCATGGGTGGCAAACCAGACGCCCTTGTGATTCTGCATGTGTTTTATGAGCTCTTCGAGCATGGCTATCCGGCTCCTGTGGCCGATATATTTGGGATGCATCGTCAATATAAAAAGCGTTCCCTCTTCATAGGCCCTCTCGAACTCAGAGGCCCAGATATCGAAGACATCCATGGGTTTGATATGGGGTCGCACACTGGAGTATCTCGAGAAACCGAAGTAGGGGTAGTCGTCCAGTAGCCATTCCACGGGGAGTTCCACAATCCCGGTGGGTTTCCCATCTTCAACGAGCTCATAGGGTCGGTCGTCAGCCATGAGGCTGCTGTCGTACACAAGCCCCAGCTCCCGGATCAGCTTCAGAGTGGACCGGCTAAAATCCCAGGAGGGGGTTCGTATTCCGGTGGGGGCTTTGCCCGTAGCCGCCTTAAGAGTATCGTAGGATTGCTTCATGAGCCTGCGTTCCTCTTCCTCAGAGAGCACAGAATTGCGCTCATGGATCCATCCATGCATCCCGACCTCGTGAAATCCTTTATTTACGATCGCTTTGATCTTTTCGGGATGGAGAAGAGCCGTGATTGCCGGGACAAAAAAACTTGCAGGGATGTGGTATTTATCCAGGAGAGAGAGGATCCTGGGCATGGAAGTGCGTGCCGCATACTCCCCCTGTGAGAAGATGCCCGGCGAGATGTTCATGTCTCTTAGAGCATTCGTCTCCGAGTCAAAATCAAAAGAAAGAGCGACAGCGACTTTTGCTCCGCCGGGCCAGCTATGAGGTGTGAGATCTTTGCCCGCCCGGACCTGCTCCACCATAGTTCTTACTTTTTTGAGGTCCCAATCCCAGGGTTTTTCCTCTTGTTTTTGTGCCTGGCCAAAAACAAGCCAAGCTCCGATCAGAAATATCATAATCAAAACACTTATAAACAAGAGTCTTTTCATTTTGCCCTCCTTATCTAGAAGTTTTATTGAGGATGTCCGACAACACTCATGTAGAGAATGCTCTCTTCCTCCCCATCGATGGCAACGAGTTGGTTCACCTCATCGTCATAGAGAGCGCCGATCTGGCAGGTTCCGA